>RCNI01001549.1_pt1 | contig 12250 bp, 13 predicted proteins | sample 2041151 | NCBI WGS metagenome assembly RCNI01 (sample SAMN09708214, study PRJNA481090) | feces metagenome | isolation source: feces | place: Antarctica: Albino Rookery
TTTTGTACCGTACACGGCGGTTTTTTGTCTAAGTTACCGCTCTTGGTCAAAGGACTTTTTCCGAGCGTGTTTTTGTTTGCCCTGATGCTGAAGCTGCCGGAGTTTTTCTCTGACACTTTCCTTTTCAGGAGGGCTGCCGGCCTGATCCTCCTGCCAAGGCGAAATATCCGGAGTACAAATCACAGATTTGTGCGAGGGGTGCATTTCGCTCTCAAACGCCGAGGGCTTGAGAGAATATTACAAGGGAAGCGAAGCGCAGTTCCACAAGATTGCCGGATAAAGTAGTCGGCGGCGAATAAAAACTTTCCCTTGTTTTTATCTCTAAGGGCAAAAGCAAGGGAAAATACATAAAATGTGCAGTTGTAAACGGAAAAAAGCCTTGAAAATACAGGGCTTTGAGAGGTCTTGTAGGATAAATTTTGATAGGTCTAACAGATCGATGTTATTATCGTAGTTTAGTATGACACCGCTATCCACTATTACTTTTTCCGCTTGGACTTCTTTCCGTGATTGTGCGTTCTCGGCATTCCTCTCCCTCGCTGACTGATGATATTGTCCAGCTTCGGGGACTTTTTTACATACACGAGCAAATATCTTTTTCTCTTCATCGGATAACTGATTAAATTTAATCCCTTAACAACAGCGCCATATTCTGTGCAGTGATCTCAGCCTTTGCCGTGGTGCTGTCCTTTTTATGAGCGATTCGGATGTCTTTTACAAGGGTATCCAGATCGGAATGGAGCACATAACCGTAGAATATCTCCTCACTGATCTGTGCCAACTTCAGAGTTCTTAGTGGATCAACGCAGATCTCCATATCTGTCATCAACCGGGAAAATCCGAGATGGCTAATCAGTTCACTCAGCAAGCGAGTATTTATTCGTCTGTTTTTCAATACATCCAACTGCAGAATTACTCAAATGGAGCTTATCCAGAGCTGTGTTTGGGTGATTTTTATTGTCTACTTTTGCTTGACAGATTCATTAGATGTGTGGTTATGATTATAGATATTATTTGCAAAATATTTTAGAAAATATTTGTAACGAAAGTTATTTTTCTCCGACTAACCTATGAAGAAGGAGGTGAGCAGTTCTGGATTACGAGAAATTGTATCATACATATTATTTGCAGGTATATTCGTATGTGATGACAATCATAAAGAATAAATCATTGGCTGAAGAAATAACCCAAAACACGTTTTTTAAAGCTATGACTTCAAATAAAAAATTTGAAGGAAGATCCAGTGAGTTGTCATGGTTATGCGGGATAGCAAAACATCTGGCAATGGATGAATATCGCAAGAATACAAAACTACAAGGATTTGATGAAAATATAGAAGAGACAGAATCATCTATTGATATTGAATCAAAAGTAGAAGATGAGGACACAGCCATTCAAATACATCTGATTCTTCATGAACTGCAAGAACCCTACAAAGAGGTATTTCAGTTAAGAGTTTTTGGCGAATTGTCATTTGCACAAATTGGACTTGTTTTTGGAAAGACTGAGAACTGGGCAAGGGTTACTTATCATAGGGCGAGAATAAAAATTCAGGAAAGGATGGGGAAAAATGAATAAGAATAATTATGATGAATGTGATATTGTACAGGATTTGCTTCCGTTGTATTATGACGATGCATGTAGTTCGGTCAGCAAACAGTTAGTTGAAGATCATTTAAAATCATGTACAAAGTGCCAGAGAACTTATAAAGAATTACAGGATACCACAATAGATACTATGATTCAAAAAGAATCTATAGGAGTGTTGGAACGATACGTAAAAAAAGAAAAGAATGCTGCTTATAAAGCAGGAGTTATTATTGCACTGTTGTTGATGGTTCCAATTGTAATTACCTTTTTGGTTTCGGTAAGCAGTGGTGGCGGATTGGGAGTGTTTTGGGTTTTAGTGGCATCCATGCTGTTGGTAGGAGCATTGACAGTTGTTCCATTGACATCAAGTCATAACAAGCTGGTACGAAGCATTTTAATTGGAATTGTAGCACTAGTGTTGATTATGTTTTTTGTTGATCGGATGAATGGTGGTGGAGAATTTGTTTTATGGTCGATTCCAACCATTTTTGGATTATCTGTTATATTTTTTCCAATCGTGATTAGAAATATAAAGCTCCCAATAGTACTAGTTGATAAAAAGGCCTTGATTACATTGCTTTGGGATACGATGTGGCTTTATCTTACGATATTTGAGGTTTGCAATCATTTTGGAGATTTAGAAGGAATGCGAATCGGATTTATCGTCGCGTTTGTTATGATGAGTGGAGTGTGGATTGTGTTTTTGGTAATCAGATATTTGAAAGTAAATGGATGGATGAAAGCCGGATTTGCCACAATCATTATAAGTATCTGGATTGCTTTTGCTAATGATGTATGTGCATTATTTATCGAAAATAAAAGACAGTTGACTGTTATGGCAGTCGACTTTTCAGACTGGAATAGCACGATTTGTGTAAATGCAAATGTATTTGTTTTGACATTGATTATCGGTGGTATGGTAAGTACGTTGTTACTTATACTTGGATTTATGAAAATGATGAAATTGAGAAGAAAATAAAGTAAATTGCGAAGGGAACGTTTGTGATTCAACATATGAACGTTCCTTTTTCTTCTTATTTTTAATGAAATACGTTTAAAAATGAGCGTCTATTTTTTGACCTAAAATGAAATGAGTATTTAGATTTATGAAAAAGATATTGAAACGATTATGTACGGTTCTTCATGCAGAAAGTGAGCAATATTGGACGTAATCCAACGAGCGGTCGGTATCATTGTAAAGAAAAGCAGACTCTCTCATTTTGCTGCTTTTTTCTACTTGAATTCCGGTAACCAGAATGTTATAATCAAATTTAGATAGAGAAGCTTTTCTTTTAGAAAAAAGAGAAAGGAGGAAGGGCTTCTACATCGTTTTAAGTTTTAATATTTTCTAAAATTCATTATACAGCTTTCTGCTGTAATCGTTCAATACATTCTGTATGAACAGAAAATCCATGACAGGAAAAGAAAAAAGAAAATTTAGGAAGCTTCTCTATCGTTTTGTATCTGAATATGTGTGTTTGTGTTGAAAAGAAGCAGGATAATAATATATCACGAAATAAATCCTGCAGGAGGAAGCATGAAGAAGAAAGAAGGAAACGTGCTCTATCAGGAGTTGGAGGTTTACCGTGAAATGGGAATTCCTCTTTATTTGAATGGGAAAAAGAGTACACCAAAACGCATAGAGAAAGCGTATAGAATTGCAGAAGAAGGTGTCTATATGCGAGATTACATACAAGATGATACAGGAAGATTGAAGGGGTTATCCTTTGATTTTGTGAGAGAAGAACAATAATCAATATATAAAGAAAAGATAAAATCTGAAAAAAACGTGAAATCCTGAAGAAATTGGTGACGAAGGGAAAAAATATGGTATAATAATTGCACGATGTGCAATTCAAGCTGATAAAATCAGCTTGCCGCCACAGAGATGTCGGATTATACCAGCAACCCACGGCTTGAAAAGCAAATACTCTTGCGGGTGCTTCCTTTTCTGCGCACGTGGTATAATAATTGCATGATGTGCAATTCAAGCTGATAAAATCAGCTTGTCAGCATAATACGTATAGACAAATGAAAATAAAAGGAGTTAGGACATGGCGAAACGAAGGAGAAGAAGACGGCGGAGAAACCAACTGGTTCCTATATTGGTTGCGATGCTTCTGATTGTACTCGTTGCTATTGCGGGTATTGTAACAGGTTTCATAAAAAAATATACGCCATCAGATGCAAGGATGAATTTGACAGATTATTATCATACAGATGAAGATGAAATCGCTTTGATTTTGCAGGATACAATCAGTGAAGCAAAAGGGAAAATGGTGGATGGAAAGGCTTATTTACCATACAGTATTATAACTAAAGAGCTGGGAGGAAGGTTTTACTGGGACAGAGAGAGTCAAAAGATGTTGTATACAACAGCAACAGATACTCTGGAGATAAAACCGGAAGATACTGCATATGCAATAGCAGGTCAGGCAAAACAACAGGATTATGTTATTGTAAAGAAAATTGGCGAAGAATTTTATATAGCCCTTGATTTTGCGGAGCAGTATATGGCAATTCAGGGAGAAGTATATGAAAACCCGAACAGAATTGTGTTGTCTTATAAATGGGGAGATACCAATACAGTATGTGTTTCAAAGGATACAGAAGTCAGATATCAGGGGGGGATTAAAAGCCCAATTCTTTCCGAAGTGAAAAAAGGTGATACTATGGTGTTGCTGGAAGAGATGGAAAACTGGTCCAGAGTTATGACAGCAGATGGTATTGACGGATATGTAGAAAAGAAAGACTTAGAGAGACCTCAAACTACGGAGTTGTCTTATACCGGAGAGTACCAAGAGGATTATAGCAGTCTTACAAGAGAGCACAAAATAAATTTGGCGTGGCATCAAGTTACTTCTGAGGCAGCAAATGCAGCACTTGGAGAAACTATTCAGAATATGACAGGAGTGAATGTAATTTCTCCTACATGGTTTTCTGTTACAGCCAATGAAGGAACGATATCTTCCCTGGCAAGTGTAGATTATGTCAATGAAGCACATAGCAGAGGTATGGAAGTCTGGGGATTGATTGATAATTTTAATCCTTCTGTCAGTACATTGGAAATTTTATCAAGCAGAAATTCCAGAGAACATATTATTCAGAAGCTTTTAGAAGAAGCTAAGAGAGTAGGACTTGATGGTATTAACGTGGACTTTGAAGCTCTTACGGAAAAAGAAGCACCGCATTTTATCCAGTTTGTCAGAGAACTTTCTGTGGTATGTAGAGCCAATAATCTGGTATTATCTGTAGATAATCCGGTTCCTCAGTTTACAGGATTTTATAACAGAAAGGAACAGGGAATTGTAGCAGATTATGTTATTATCATGGGGTATGATGAGCATACCACAGGCTCAGAAGAAGCCGGTTCTGTTGCATCTTTACCTTTTGTAAAGGAAGGAATTGAGAAAACTTTACAGAAAGTGCCAAAGGAGAAGGTAATTAACGGAATACCTTTCTATACCAGACTTTGGACAGAATCCAATAATGGAACACTTTCCAGTGAAGTTATGACGATGGATGAGGCAAGCCAATATGTACAGGACAATGGCGTAGAAGTGTACTGGGAAAAAGAAACAGCTCAAAATTATGGTGAACTGCTTACAGACAATGGTACACAGAAAATATGGCTGGAAGATGAACAGTCAATTAAAGAAAAGATGAAACTGATTGAACAGTACGGACTGGCAGGTGTGGCTTCATGGAAGCTGGGATTTGAAAGAGCAGATGTCTGGAATGTAATCAGTCAATATTTACAGTAAGAAAAGATAGAGGTGGAGTATTATGGGAGAACATGAAATATTTAAAACAACCCTGATGGGCGGATACGATAAGGAAGAAGTTCAGGAATTAATCCAGAAAATGAAAGATGAAATGGCAGAAGTGCAGGTGAATTACAGAAAGCAGCTTGCAGAGAAAGATGCGAAAATAGCAGAACTTCAGAAGCGTATTGAATTAAAAGAAGCATATCAGACACGTATGGAAGAAGACATTAAAGAAAAATATCAGAAGTACATTGATAATTATGAAAGCATTGGAAAGCTTGTGTTTGAAGCGCAGTTAAAATCTGACAGTATGCAGAAAGAAGCAGAAGAAAAATGCAGTAAAATGATCGAAGAAGCAGAGGCAGAGGCAAAACGCCGAGTAGAGTCTGTCCAGTCAGAGATTGACGATAAACTTTTAGAAGGAAAGAAAAAATATCTGGCTGTTCAAGAAGAAATGAATGGTATTGTAGAACTTATCAATCAGGCACAGAAAAGATTTATGTCCTCCTATAAAGAGGTACACCAGATTATCAACAGTATGCCAACTTCCTTAAATGATATTGAAGATGTGGTAGATTTGGAAATCCAGAAATTAGATGATATTTCTTCTGATGAAATTTTAGATACAGATAAAGAGGAAGAAGTTCATCTTGGCGATACACAGGAATTAGATATTCTTGATTCTGTGGACGATATTTCAGATTTAGAAGAATTTGATGAAGATGATACAGACGAACAGGATGAAGATAGTAAACTTGCAATGCAGATATCAAAGCTTTTAAGTGAGGAAGATGAAGCAATGATGGAAGAAGAATTGGAAGATTTCTTCAAAGAATAAAGAATAAGATATGTATGAAACCGCTTTCGAAAGAAGGCGGTTTTTTCACGGCGTATGGTTTTTACGTTTTTTGCATATATTGAACCAAATAGAAAAAAGGTGATGTATATGAAAAAAAGATGGTTAAAGGGACTTATGACAATTTGCATGCTGTGCGCAGTCTATTTTTTGTCAAGAGAGGGAGCTATGCTGGCAGGAAAGAACTTAACAGGGGATAAAGGGCTTATTCTCATAGACAGTGGGCATGGGGGAATTGATCCCGGTGTGGTGGGAATTGGAGGAGTGAAAGAAAAAGATATCAATTTGAAAATCGCTAAAGAACTTGCAAGTACACTTGAAAAAAGAGGATATAAAGCAGTTCTCATAAGAAAAGATGATAAAGGGCTATACGATGGGGAAAGTAAGAATAAGAAGGTGCAGGATATGCAGAAGCGATGTGCTATGATAAAAGAAGAAAAACCTTTGCTGACTGTGAGCATTCATCAAAACAGCTATCAGGATGAGGCGGTATGTGGACCTCAGGTATTTTATTACAAGGACTCTGTAGAAGGTGCCAATCTTGCAAAATGTATACAGGAAGAATTAAATACACAGTTGGAGGTGGAGAATCCTAGAACGGAAAAAGCAAACAGTACCTATTATCTTTTAAAACGCAGTGAAGGCATACTTAATATTGTAGAAACGGGATTTCTCACAAATGGAAGAGAGGCAGAACTTTTGCAGACAAAAGAATATCAGAAGAAGTGTGCAGATGCCATTTGTGATGGAATTTTAAAATTTCTAAAAATAGTAGAAATGGGTAAGAAAAATGTGGTATGATAAGAACGTATGTAAATTAGAAATGAAAGGGAAGAAGGCATAGTGAATACAAAGTTAGTCAAAGTAGAGAAGGAATGTCCTGATTTACAGATTATGAAAGAAGCAGGAGAAATTCTGAAAAACGGCGGACTGGTGGCGTTTCCTACCGAAACCGTATATGGTCTGGGTGGTGATGGATTAAATGCCCGTTCATCAGAGAAAATATATACAGCGAAGGGAAGACCTTCTGACAATCCTTTGATTATACATATCGCAGACATGGAAAGCCTGAATAAGATTGTCAGACAGGTTCCTGAAAAGGCAGGACTTCTTGCCGAAAAGTTCTGGCCGGGACCGCTGACAATGATTTTTCAAAAGAGTTCTGAAGTACCTTATGAAACTACGGGAGGTCTGGAAAGTGTGGCAGTGAGGATGCCAAATCATCCCGTTGCTCTGGCTCTTATTAAAGAAGGAGGCGGATATATTGCTGCACCAAGTGCCAATACTTCAGGAAGGCCCAGCCCTACAAAGGCAGAGCATGTTGCAGAAGATTTAAGCGGCAAAATTGATATGATTGTAGACGGAGGGAATGTGGGAATTGGACTGGAGTCCACGATTGTAGACTTTACAGAGGAAACTCCGGTTATCCTTCGTCCCGGCTATATCAATCAGGAGATGATTGAGGCGGTGATAGGTCCTGTTCGTATGGATAAAGGACTTTTAATTTCAGACGAAAAGGTAAGACCGAAGGCGCCGGGAATGAAATATCGTCATTATGCGCCTAAGGCACAACTGGTTATTGTACAGGGGAATACGAAGAACGTAACTGCACATATTAATCAGGTCTGCGAAACCCTGCAGCAGGAAGGGAAAAAAGTGGGAGTCATCGCAACGGATGAAACAAAAGACGTATATCAGGCAAATGTGGTAAAAAGCATCGGTACCAGAGAAGACGAAGAAGGAATTGCAAGACATCTTTTTGGGATTTTAAGAGAGTTTGATGAAGAAGATGTAGACTGTATTTATTCCGAGGCGTTTGATACGCCAAAGATTGGACAGGCAATTATGAACCGTCTGTTAAAGGCTGCCGGACATCATATTATTTATTTATAAGGAGGTAAAACATGATAGCATTAGGCTGTGACCACGGTGGTTACGAATTAAAACAGGAAATTATTAAATATTTGGAAGAAAAGAAAATTCCATATAAGGATTTTGGATGCCACAGTACAGAAGCGGTAGATTATCCCATTTATGCCAGAATGGTGGGAAAAGCAATTCAGACAGGAGAATGTGAAAAGGGTATTCTGATTTGTGGTACAGGAATTGGAATTTCCATTGCAGCAAATAAAATGAAAGGTATTCGTGCAGCACTTTGTACAGATTGTTTCTGTGCAGAATCTACCAGAGAGCATAACGATGCCAACGTTTTAGCAATGGGAGGCAGAGTCGTAGGACCGGGACTTGCAGTAAAAATTGTAGACACATTTTTAAATACAGAATTTTCTCATGCAGAGCGCCATCAGAAACGTATTGATTTAATAGAGGAATAAGCAGAGAATAAAGGAGAACAAAAGAATGGCAAAAACAATGGTTATGGATCACCCATTAATTCAGCATAAAATCGGTATTATCCGCAGAAAAGAGACAAGCTCAAAGGAGTTTCGTGAGTTGGTAAGCGAAGTTGCGATGTTTATGGCTTATGAAGCAACCAGAAACTTAAAACTTGTCGATGTGGAGATTGAAACTCCTATTATAAAAACAACAGTAAAAGAGCTGGCAGGTAAGAAAATGGCAGTTGTGCCGATTTTAAGAGCTGGTCTTGGTATGGTAGAGGGAATGATTACCATGGTTCCGGCAGCAAAAATAGGTCATATCGGTCTTTACAGAGATCCGGAAACTTTAAAACCGGTAGAATATTACTGTAAACTGCCTGCTGACTGCGGAGAAAGAGAAGTATTTGTTACAGATCCTATGCTGGCAACAGGTGGTTCTGCCGTAGCTGCAATTACCATGTTAAAAGAAAAAGGTGTAAAAAATATCCACTTTATGTGTATTATTGCAGCTCCGGAAGGTGTAAAAGCATTGCAGGAAGCACATCCTGATGTGGATATCTATATTGGAGCTTTAGATGAGCATTTGAATGACCACGGTTATATTGTACCGGGACTTGGTGATGCGGGAGACCGTATTTTTGGAACCAAATAAGAGGTGAAAAATATGACAGGAAAGAGAGACGGATATATTTCCTGGGACGAATATTTTATGGGAGTGGCAAAGCTTTCGGGAATGCGTTCCAAAGATCCGAATTCTCAGGTGGGAGCCTGTATCGTAAGTGAGGACAATAAGATTTTGTCCATGGGATATAATGGCTTTCCTATGGGATGTTCTGACGATGAATTCCCATGGTTCAGAGAAGGTGCAGAACTTGATACGAAATATTTCTATGTGACACACAGCGAATTAAATGCGATTTTAAACTATCGCGGCGGCTCTTTAGAGGGAGCAAAGCTTTATGTATCGCTGTTTCCCTGTAATGAATGTGCAAAGGCAATTATTCAGTCGGGAATTAAGACGATTGTTTATGAATGTGATAAATATGCAGACTCTCCTGCAGTAAAAGCATCAAAAAGAATGCTGGACGCAGCAGGTGTGCGTTATTATCAGTATAATAAAACTGGGCGAAAGATAGAGATAGAAGTATAAAAATAAGAGGGAAGCTGCCGGGAAAATCCGGCAGAACCTCTTGACAAAAAGGATGAATTCCAATAGAATGGGTAAAAGTAAAGTGACGAAGAAAAGGAATAGTATGTGAATGGAACTCTAAAGAGAGAAAGCCGTATGGTGAGAGGCTTTTGTGGGAAATCACAGAACCGGCCTTGGAGTTGCCTGTGAGGAGCAGGACGTGGGCTTTGACGTTAAAAAAGCAAAGGAAGTGAGTAGTCCGGATAAAAATAAATAAGATAGGACTGCTAATAAGGGTGGTACCGCCGGGTAGAAGACATCGGTCCCTAGAAGATAGGGAGTGTATGTCCTTTTTTATGCAGTTATACAATGAAATGGAATATATGAGTTAGTATCTTGTATCAGGCAGGAAAATGTGACATGAAAATCCCTATTATAAAAATAAATAAAAAATCTAAAGGAGAAAGTGGTTATGGCAAATAACAAAAAACTGGTAGAATCAATTACTTCTATGGAAGAAGATTTTGCACAATGGTACACAGATGTAGTAAAAAAAGCAGATTTAGTTGATTATACAAGTGTAAAAGGCTGCATGGTAATTAAACCGGCAGGCTATGCAATCTGGGAAAATATTCAGCATGAATTAGACAGAAGATTTAAGGAAACAGGAGTAGAAAATGTATATCTGCCAATGTTTATTCCGGAAAGTCTTCTTCAGAAGGAAAAAGACCATGTAGAAGGATTTGCTCCTGAAGTTGCATGGGTAACACACGGAGGATTAGAGCCACTTCAGGAAAGATTATGTGTGCGTCCTACTTCCGAGACATTATTCTGTGATTTTTATGCAAAGGAAATCCAGTCTCACAGAGATTTACCAAAAGTATATAATCAGTGGTGCTCCGTTGTTCGTTGGGAAAAGACAACAAGACCATTCCTTCGTTCCAGAGAATTCTTATGGCAGGAAGGCCACACTGCACATGCAACTGCAGAAGAAGCAGAAGAAAGAACCATTCAGATGTTAAACATCTATGCAGATTTCTGTGAGCAGGTTCTGGCAATGCCTGTTGTAAAAGGAAAGAAAACAGACAAAGAAAAATTTGCAGGAGCAGAGTCTACTTATACAATCGAAGCTTTAATGCATGACGGAAAAGCATTACAGTCAGGAACAAGTCACAACTTTGGTGACGGTTTTGCTAAAGCATTTGGTATTCAGTATACAGACAAGGAAAATAAACTCCAATATGTTCATCAGACATCTTGGGGAATGACAACACGTTTAATCGGTGCCATTATCATGGTTCATGGAGACAATAGTGGTCTTGTTCTGCCTCCTAGAATTGCTCCGACACAGGCAGTGGTTATTCCAATTCAGCAGAAGAAAGAAGGCGTTTTGGAAAATGCTTACAAACTACAGGCACAGTTAAAAGCAGCAGGCATTCGTGTAAAAACAGATGATACAGATAAGAGCCCTGGATTTAAGTTTGCAGAGCAGGAAATGCGCGGTATTCCGGTTCGTATTGAATGTGGACCAAAGGATATGGAAGCAAATCAGGCAGTTGTAGTAAGACGTGATACAAGAGAAAAAATCACAGTATCTCTTGATAATCTTGCAGAAGATGTACAGAAAATTCTGGATACTATGCAGGTGGAAATGCTGGAAAGAGCAAGGGCACACAGAGATGCTCATACTTATACAGCAACAGATTATGAAGAATTTAAGTCTATCATAGAGGAAAAACCAGGTTTCGTAAAAGCAATGTGGTGCGGCTGCAAAGAATGTGAAGACAAGATTAAAGATGATGTTCAGGCTACATCCAGATGTATGCCATTTGAGCAGGAAACTCTTTCTGATAAATGTGTTGTCTGCGGAAAACCGGCGAAGAAAATGGTTTATTGGGGGCGTGCATATTAATTATGAAAATCGAAGTTCCAAAGAAAGTACAGACAATTATCAGGACTTTGCAGGAACATGGATACGATGCTTATGCGGTAGGAGGCTGTGTTCGTGACAGCCTCCTTTTCCGCTCTCCCGCAGACTGGGATATTACCACTTCTGCAAAGCCTTTGGAAGTAAAAGAGATATTTAAAAGAACCGTAGATACCGGGCTTCAGCATGGAACCGTAACAGTTCTTATTGAAAAAGAGGGATTTGAAGTAACTACCTACCGTATTGACGGAGAATATGAAGACAGCCGTCATCCAAAAGAAGTTATTTTTACGGGAAATCTGGAAGAAGATTTAAAACGTAGGGATTTCACCATCAATGCAATGGCATATAATGATGAGACAGGTCTTGTAGATGTGTTTGGTGGAAGACAAGATTTACAAAATAAAGTAGTGCGATGCGTGGGAAATCCGCAGGAACGCTTTACTGAAGATGCCCTTCGTATTTTAAGAGCGGTGCGATTTTCCGCACAGTTGGGATTTTCCATTGAAGAAAAGACAAAAGAAGCAGCGAAAGTTCTTGCGCCTACCTTGCAAAATATTAGTGCAGAGCGTATTCAGACAGAACTTCTTAAACTGTTGGTATCTGCCAATCCTAAATATTTAAAAATTGCCTGGGAATTGGGTA
>RCNI01001551.1_pt1 | contig 12240 bp, 1 predicted proteins | sample 2041151 | NCBI WGS metagenome assembly RCNI01 (sample SAMN09708214, study PRJNA481090) | feces metagenome | isolation source: feces | place: Antarctica: Albino Rookery
GGCTGCTCAGTGGGTTCCGGAGTAGGCTGCTCGGTGGGTTTCGGAGTAGGCTGCTCAGTGGGTTCCGGAGTAGGCTGCTCGGTGGGTTCCGGAGTGGGCTGCTCAGTAGGTTTCGGAGCAGGCTGCTCAGTGGGTTTCGGAGTAGGCTGCTCAGTGGGTTCCGGAGTAGGCTGCTCAGTAGGTTCCGGAGTAGGTTGCTCAGTGGGTTTCGGAGTGGGCTGCTCGGTGGGTTTCGGAGCAATATGTTTGAACTTTGCTACAAGGTGCGTATCTTTTGTGACGACAAACGTATAATTTGCCTTGGCAGAGACGTTAGTCCCATCTTCCTTTTGCACCCATTCTACAAATTCGTATCCTGTCTTTGCAGTTGCAGATACTCGTGCCTTGGTACCTTCTTTGTACATACCGTCCACATGATTCATGGAAACAGTACCCATATTTTCGGATTCCGCATCAACAGTTACCTGATAAGACGGTTTGGGCGTGATGAAGAATTTCGCATCTGCCCAGTTGACATGTGTGTTGTATCTTGCTTCCGGATTTTCCTGGTTTTCGCTCCAGACAGCCTCCAGCTTCACCTGTTTAGCGTTTTGCGGAAGCTTCACACTGACAAATTCACAAGCGTCGTCTCTCATTTTTACCGGGCTGGTATATGCCAGCTCATTATCGATATAAATACGGAAGATTGCTTCGCCGCCATGTTTCGATGCATTTGCATTGATGCCAAGATAGGATTCAAACTTATAATAGCGTTTTCCCGCTACGTTATAAATGATATGCGAATTGGTATCTGCGCTAAGTCCCTTATCGAATGTTTTCTTTCCGTCCGCCGTATTTAGCTCCAGAGCACCGCCATATACGGCACTGTCTCGCACGACGGAGCCAAAATCGCTGTTGGCATCTTCCCAGGTCAAATCACTAGCATACTCAAATTCCTTTTCCGGAGCAGCTTCCGCCTCTTCATAAGCATAACCGAATACTTTCCACTCAGCCATGCCCAGGTTAGCATCGTCCGGGGTTTTGCCGTTCAATACTACGCGAAGAGCTACAACATTTTCCTGAATTTCCGGGAAGGTTTCTGGCTCCTCGTCATGCCAGGTTTCCTGCAGGTTCTGAAGGACCGGCTGCCAATCTTCGCCATCTTTCATCACTTCGATGTCGTAGGTGATCTTGGTGCTGTCCTTTTCCCACCAGATGGCACTTCCCAGCAGGGTCTGAGGCTGGGTGAAATACATTTCCAAGGTCTGCGGGAAAGTCTTGGGGCTAGGGCTCAGCCAACCGGTGCCGATGTTTGTTTCTCCATCCCGAACCTTTTCCGGTTCGCGTCCCTTTACGGAACCTTCGGACGCTACAAACTTTTCAATCATTTCCGTGGGAATTTCTGCTCCCGGAGCTACAGGATCTGCATCCCGATCAGGGATGATTCGGAATTCAAAGAGAGAGGCCCATCCATTGTCGATTCCTGTGATCGTCAAACGGACAAAGCGACCCTCCGTTTTTACCAGCTGTGTTTCCTGCGAGGTGTTGACCGTGCTGTTCTTGGTCATATCCAGAGCAGTTTTCCAGTGGAGTCTATCGTTGGATACTTCAATGGCATACTGATATACGGAAGATCCATTCTCCCAAAGCATCTGGAAACCGGACAGTGCACAGGCTTGCTTCAAATCAATTTCCACCCACTGGGGCAGGCTGCCGCCCGAAGCACACCATCTGGTGCCGTCTTCGTTATCTACAAGATTCGTTGCAAAGTTTCCGTTATCACTTTGTTCGCTGGAGACACGAACGGGTTTTCCTGCTGCAATATTCTCCAACACGGGGTCTTCCAAAACGTCTTCGCCGTCAGTCCAGCCCTTGTCTGCGCCGTTGGGAACAAACTTATCCTGGCTGGGCTGTGTGGTCACGGTTTTAACGCCTGCTTCCATTCCGTCAGACGAGGCGGTGATGGTGATATTGCCAGCTACATCGGAAGCCTTGACAAAAGCAAAACCAATACCATTTTCCAGTTTCTGATTTTCTACTTTGATTCTGGGGATATTTTGGCCTACCAAGGTGCCGTTTCCGCTTACAGAGAAGTGAACTTCTCCATCAAAGTCAGGAACGATAGTACCATTTTTATCCACAGCTTTTACATGAACAGGAATCAAATCGGAACCGTCAGCCACAGGTGCCATTCCCCGGTCGCGCACTTCCAGCTGGAGTGCAACGGCCTTTTGTGGGGTAGTGACTTGATGTTCGGTTACAACCTTTCCATTGAGGATGCCTTCTGCCTTCAAGGTGCCAGCCTCAAACTTAGGAAGCTCAAACTGGAAGATTGGGCTGCCTCCCTTGTTCATGATATGGGGAACAGACTTGCCTGCTTCTTTTCGGGTGATTTCCTGAATGAGTGTACCGTTTTGATACAGCCGTACACTGTCACAATTACTGTATACAGGAATGGTCAGACTTGACGACTGCGTATAGTCGGAGGATACATATACCATAGGACCATACACCGGATTATCAGCCGGCTGCATGGACTGAAGCCAGTAATAACAATTTTTTTCGTAACGGTCGATGTCCACCGTGCCGCTGCCCAAACTAGCGGTCGTAGAGCCTCTGGTATAGTCGTTCCAGCTCCACAGGAAATAGCCACCGATACGTGCAGAAGCATCTAGTCCGCCCCAATCAGAATAACCATTTCCGTTCAGATATTTCTGGCGGGTCAGGACCTGGGTGTTCATGGCAGCTTCTCCGTCTTTGCGAAGAGCCTTGCTGCTGCCTTCAAAGTCGCCCCACTCTCTGGTAAAGAAAGGCTTGTTGGAATCGTAATCTACCCAGTCTGCCGGATTGTCGCTCCACTGAGTATCCTGCACCTTGTAGCATACGTCATACATATTACCGTGGTATCCGTAATCGGCAGCGGTAAACAGCTGGTCTCCCGGATACTCTGCATGTGCGGCCTGCGTGGCCTCTTTCGCCCATGCCTCGGAGCAGTTTGTTTCATTCAAAGAGGTTTCCCACAAAATCACGGAAGGACGGTTTCGATCTCTGCGGATCATCTCACGCGTGTCACGGATGGTATTTTGATAAAACTTGTCGGAATTGGTGAAGTTCTGCCAACCGGGCTGGCATTCGATGACAAGCAGACCCAATTCATCGCAGGCATCCAGGAAAGCGGGATCCTGAGGATAGTGGGTAGCGCGAACGGCATTGAAGCCGTTTTGCTTGATGATGACAGCGTCACGATACTGCATGGAATTGGGAGCTGCATCACCCACGTTCTGGAACGACTGATGACGGTTTGCGCCTCTCAGGTAAATACGTTCCCCGTTGAGATAAAAGCCGTCTGCTTTATACGCAATGGTGCGGATACCGGCATGGTTTTTCACTTCGTCCACCTTGGCACCGTTCTCGTATACTTCTGTGACCAACTGGTACAGGTAGGGATCATCTACACTCCACAAATGCGGTGTATTCACCGTAAACTCCTGCTCGAAATGTGCAGCCTTTCCTGCAGGAATCTCCTGCTGGGTGGAGGTGCTTTCCGCAACAATACGGCCCTTTTTGTCTTTCAGGATCTGTTTTGTATAAACGGTTTTTGCATCGTTGTTTTTATTTTGTACATGAGTTTTAACGTGTACGTCAGCACTTTGCGCTGTAACCTTCGGATAAGTGATAAACACGCCGCCGCCGGCTACTTCTCCTGCGGCCAGTTCATCCGTTACATAGGTCTTTTCGCTTACTTCCAATGTAACGTCCCGGTAGATACCGCCGTAGTAATGAAAGTCCAGATTGGAATCCGGCTTTCCGGGAGGGGTGTCAGGGTTGTCTGCATTGGATACCCGCACTGCCAGTACATTCTCTTTGCCGAATTTTACTTTATCTGTGATATCAATGGTAAAACCAATGTATCCGCCGTTTCGGGTGTATAACTTCTCGCCATTCAAATAAACGTCACTATCTGTCATGACGCCTTCAAATTTTAACTGGAGCTCTTTATTCTGATAGGACTCGTCTAAGGTAAAATATCTTCTGTACCAGCCGACGCCTTTATAAACACCATTTGTTGTATTGTTGTGCTTTTTCTCCAGCCGCAGAACATGTGGAATAGTAACCTTTACAAACTCACTGTCATTAAAAGAGGCTTTTTCTGCATCGGTCAAGTCACCGCGGAAAAAGCCCCAGTCTTTGTTAAAATTCAGAGTTTCCCGCATATCGGCAGCTTGTTCAAGCGTTTGCGGGGTTGCAGCTTGTACCGGAATGTTTCCGTATGATGCAAACATTCCAACTGCCAATGACATCGCACTGACCCATGCGAATATCCGTTTTGTTCGTTCTCTCATTTTCTGCTATTACACTCCTTTGAATAGAATAAATTGGGCCTGACTGACTGGCACAGAACCGAAGCTGTGCAATACTTAATGTTAATGTTCGCATCAATAAGAAAAATTGTCAATTCGCTTTTTATCGAAAATATTGAGAACTTTATAGTGCAAATCACACAATTGTTTTTCTTAATTTGAAATTTATTTTGAAAGATAAGTGAATACAATAAAGGCTATGGGCAATCTAAGAGAGAAAAATATGAAGAGTTGCGTAAGGGGGTATTGTACCAATCGTTTTTTCAAGAATACGCTTCATGGAATGATAAAAATAAAAAATCCCTTGTTTTACTCGCAGGATGCAAGAGAAAAACAAGGAATTTTGGTATTTTCCGGAAAGATATAGCACCGCTCATGGTTACACATTCCTTTTGTAACTGGTTTAAGGGTTATAGCGGTAGCCATAGGCGTAAATCGTTTCCAAGTTCAATAAGGGCAGCTTTCGGCGGATGTTTTTAATGTAATTGTCTACACTGCGGTCACTGACATAAGTTCCTGTGCCCCAGACATTGTTCAAAAGCTGCTCACGAGAAATCGCCTGGCCGCAGTGATTCAAAAAGAACAGAATGATATCGAATTCCCGGCTGGTCAGGGATACCTTTGCTTTTTCGGAAAAGACGCTGCGCTTAAATAAATTCAAACGATAAGGTCCCATCGGCAGAGAAGAACTGTCCGGCAAGATTTCCTGACCGTGTGGATGCAGCTTTTTCAACCGAAAAGTTAGTTCTGCCGGCAGAAAAGGCTTGGCGATGAAATCGTCACAACCCAATTCAAAGCCAGCGACTCGGTCAAAGGGATCACTTTTGGCAGAAAGCAAGATAACGGTTGCGTTGGGATTTGCTTTCTTGACCTCTTTTAGCAGTTCCAGACCATTCTCATCCGGAAGCATGATATCAATGACCCAAAAAGGAATGAAAGCATTCAGATATTGCTGTGCTTTTGCTTGTGAGTTACAGGAATAAACGAGATAACCGCTTTTTTCCAGATAGGGATGGAGCAGCGAACTCAAATCCATATCTGCTTCTACAAGACATAAACCGTCCATGGCAAAGAAAAAGGCTCCTTTCAAAAGTAGGATAAAACTTCAATTATGTGTATTTTAACACATTGTCTTACAATGCTACAAGATTATTACATATTTTTTACATATAAAATTGTTAACTTTTAGTTTAAAGGTTTTATGCAGAATAACTAACAAATACAAAAAATCCACAAGTAAGAAGGGAGCATTCTATTCATGAGAAAGCGAATCATCTCAGCAGCGCTGGCGGTTGCGCTTTGCTGTGGCGTATGTGTGCCCACACAAGCAGCAGGCATACCCAATGCGTACCGCGACCTGCAAAAGGGCACCGAGGGCGAGGCGGAATCGTATCGCCGCATGGTGCTGAACTTTAACCAGGATTGGCGGTTCCAAAAAGGCAATCCGGCCGATGCAGCCAAAAAGACCTTTGACGACAGCGATTGGCGTCATGTGAATCTGCCGCACGATTACAGCATCGAAAACGATTTTGACCCGTCTTCGCCTGCAAAATCCGGCGGCGGCTATCTGGACGGCGGCGAAGCCTGGTATCGGAAAACCTGGGTCGTGCCCGCAGAATATGCCGGCAAGCGGATTACCGTGGACTTTGACGGTGTATACATGAACAGCGATGTGTATGTTAACGGTCAGCTGGCCGGTCATTATCCGTATGGTTACAGCCCGTTCAGCTATGATATCACCAACCTGGTGGTGGCAGACGGCATGACGGAAAACGTGATTGCAGTCTACACGAACAACCAGCAGCCTTCCAGCCGCTGGTATTCCGGCAGCGGCATCTACCGTGATGTGACCCTGACGGTGACCGATCCGGTACATCTGGCACGCTATGGCACGTATGTGACCACTCCGAAGCTGGAGACCGAGTACAAAGCAGGAAAGCCCGCGACGGTGCATGTGGAAAGCACGATTGAAAACGAGAGCGATGCAGATGCAGAAATTTCCATGCATCAGACGGTCTATTATAAGGGAAGCCTGAACGAAGCAGGTCAGACTGCTCCTGTTGCAGAAGTGACCACCAAGCCGGTGACTTTGAAGAGCCACACGACCGACACACTGACCGATACGCTATCTATCCCCAACCCAAAGCTGTGGCAGGTAGGCAAGGGCGGTCTGTATACCCTGGAAACCGAAGTGCTGAAAAATGGTGTTATAGTCGATACATACAGCACCGATTTTGGCCTGCGCTGGATGGATTTCTCGCCGAACGGCTTCTTTATCAACGGTGAGTATACCAAGCTGCACGGCGTGTGTCAGCACCATGACCAGGGCGCACTGGGCGCCGTCAACAACCAGACTGCACTGGATCGTCAGATTCAGCTGCTGCGTGAGATGGGTGTCAACGCCATTCGTTCGGCACACAACCCGGCTTCCCGTGCTTTGCTGAATGCCTGCAACGAGCAGGGCATTATGCTGATGGACGAGGCGTTTGATACCTGGTTCGGCGGTAAGAACGATTACGACTTCCACCTGTTCTTCGATACGCCCTGCACGCACCCGGATGCAAAGCCCGGTCAGACCTGGCAGGAATTTGACATCAAGAACATGGTGAACAGCGCCAAGAATGATCCTTCTGTTATCATGTGGTCCATCGGTAACGAAATCGGTGAGGCATGGGGTCAGAAGGGTCGTGAAACCGGCGTGCAGTTGGGCAACTGGGTGCGCGAAGTGGACGACAGCGGTCGTGCGGTTACCATGGCAGACCCTCTGTTTGGACCCATGGACACCTGGTATTATGATCCCGCCAATAAGAGCGACCACTGGCAGATCATTGATAACAATGGTACTGCGGGCTTCAACTATGGCGCTTATGAGGACTACGACAAAGCGCATGAACTGAACCCGGATTGGTTTGTTTACAGCTCGGAAACCGCTTCTGCCGTATCTACGCGTGGTGCGTATTTCCACCCGGAAGTGGACTCCGACCCGGATGCAGGACGGCACAGAGGCTCCATGCAGTGCTCGGAGTTTGACAATGACCACGTGAACTGGGGCACAACCCTGCATTATGCTCTGAAAAAGGACGCAGAACGCAAATATCTGGGCGGCCTGTTCTTCTGGACTGGCACGGACTACACCGGTGAACCTGCACCCTTTGCAGGTAAGAACCAGGCCAAGAGCTCTTATTTCGGCTCCATTGATACCTGCGGCTTCCCCAAGGACAGCTTCTATCTGCTGCAGAGCCAGTGGCGAAATGTAAAAACAGATCCCATGGTACATATCCTGCCGCACTGGAACTGGGAAAATGACAACAGTATTCTGATTGATGGCAAGATGCCGATCCGTATTTACAGTAACGCACCGGAGGTCGAGGTCTTCCTGAACGGAAGGAGCCTGGGCCGCAAGAGTTTTGTACAGCATCCTGAAACCGAAACCAGCCTGGCTTACCAGACCGACGAGAAAGGTAACCTGTACTTACAGTGGCTGGTGGATTATGTGCCCGGTACGGTCGAAGCTGTGGCTTACGATGCAACGGGCAAAGTCATCGCACGCGACAAAAAGCAGACTGCTGATAAGCCCGCGGCCATTAAGATGACTCCTGAGCGTGACGTGATCCTGGCAGACGGCGAGGATCTGGCTTACATCGAAGTGGATGTCGTGGATAAAAACGGCATCATGAATCCCAACGCAAACAATTCGATTCAGTTCTCGATCAGCGGAAACGGCCGTATTGTCGGTACGGACAACGGCAACCCGCTGGACTGGACCAACATGAAGAGCACCAGACGCGCTGCTTTCAACGGCAAGGCACTGGTTATTGTACAGTCTACCAATAAGAGCGGTTCCTTTACGCTGACCGCTTCTTCTGCCGGTATGCCTCTGAGCAGCGTCACAGTGTACACCCGTGATGCGGAAGACAATGGCAGCACGCTGCTGGGCTATGACACGGTTTCTGCCAAGACGATTGCAGGCAAGCTGCCTGCACTGCCCAAGACGGTGACCGCACATTATGCTGACGGTCATACGGAAGAAAAGGCGGTTACCTGGAACACCGCAGACTTGGATCTGAACAAGGCAGGCTACATCACTGTCAAGGGTCAGGTTGCAGGAACCAAGGACACCGTTTGTGCAAATGTTGAGATCGTTGCCGTGGTTGGCGTTCGTCCTGTCAGTGCAGTGACTCGCCCCGGTGTGATGCCCAAACTGCCCAAAACCGTGCAGCTGGTACACAGCGACGGTACCGAGGAGGATTATGCAGTTACCTGGGACAAGATTGACTCTGCAAAGCTGACCGATGAAGCAATTTTTGTGGTCAATGGTACGTTGGACGAGCTGCCCGACTGCAAGGCAGAAGCACATGTGCGAGTCAGCACCAAGGTTTCTCACAGTAAGAACTGGGCACTGGCCGCTAATGGCGGCACGTTTGCCGCTTCTCATGTGAGCGACTACGACCCGCTGGAGCACATCAACGACGGTATTATTTCTTATAACACCAACCCGAAGAATGGCTGGGGTAACTGGAAGTATGCTCCTATCCCGGAAGTCACTACCGTGGATTGCACCATGGACGAAGCGCGCACCGTCAGCAGCGTTGTCCTGCATTTCCGTGAAGATGATGGCATTTATGTTCCCAGCGATACGCTGATTCAGTATTGGGATAACACCAAGCAGACCTGGGTCGATGTGGAGAACCAGAGCGCACGCAACGGCTTTGTCGGCGGCGAAGGCTCTGAAATCACATTTAACCCGGTCAAGACCCAGAAACTGCGCGCTACCTTTACCCGTGGCGAGCAGGACCCCAACGCAGGTAAGAAAGACTGCATGGTCCTGACTGAATTCCAGGTCTTTGGTGAGATTGCAGACATGGGTAGTGCGACGGCTGATCTGTCTGCCCTGACGCTAGATGGCAAGCCGCTGGAAGGCTTTGACCCCGAGCGCACCGAGTATACCGTAGAACTGCCGTATGGCGCAAAAATCCCCACCGTAGCAGCACAGGCAGCTGACAATGCAACACTGTTGATTCTGCCCGCTGTTTCGAATCGCTCGACTGCTTCCGTTCAGGTTACCTCCGAGGATGGCAGCACCCGAAAGACGTATTCCATTCAGTTTGTAGAAGCTCCGGCCGGCATTGCAAAAGCAGAAATTTTCCTGGAAAAGGATGCTCTGTCTGAGGACGATATTGCCGGTATTCATGTGAAAGCAACTCTGCAGGACGGCACCGTTGCAGATGAAGATCTGCTGGATGTTCGTTACAGCATCGAGGATGCAGGGGTTCCTGCAAAGGCTGAGGTTCGCAGCGGCACTTTCTATGCTTACAAGGAAGGTACCATTCATGTTTCTGCACAGATCCGTTATCTGGATTATGCGGCTGTGGCAGCTGACCCGCTGGAAGTGACCATCCATGCAGGCAAGAACAAGAAAAACGTTGTTGCTTATGCGCCGGTTCGTGTGACCACGACGCTGGGCAAGGCACCGGTTCTGCCGGAAGTGGTTCGTGCACAGTTCGACATGGGCCTGTCCTGCGATGTAAAGGTCGATTGGGATCTCGTTGATCCTTCTCAGTATGGAAAATATGGCAGCTTCGTGGTCAATGGCACGGTAGAAGGCCAGTTGCTGCGTCCGCAGGCTACCGTAACGGTACGCGATTGGATTGCAGCACAGAACCAGTCCATGGCAACTCCGATTGGCATAATGCCGACCCTGCCGGAAACCGTTCTGCTGTATGCAAGTGACGGTACCACCACCTATGCAGATGTAACTTGGAATGATTACGATAAGACCCAGCTCAAGCAGGAAGGCACTATCCAGATTTCCGGCACTGCAGCCGGACTGCCGGTGGTACTGAACCTGCGTGTTACCAAGGACACCGTCCAGAGTGAGAACTATGCGCAGCTGTGGACTGGCTTTAAGTATTCCATGGCATTTGCTGACTATGGTCAGCAGGCCGCAACCGTTTTGAACAACGGCAAGCGTGATGACAAGTGGGTATCTTGGGGCAGCCCGGATGGCGATACGATGAAAGTAGGCGTTATCTTTGGTAAGGACTATCCCGGTCAGCGTTATGTGGATACCATTGATTTGTACATGTACAACGACACGGATTTGAGCCGTACCGGTCTGAAAGACTGCCGTGTACAATACTACAACAAGCCGTTCCAGCAGGACGACACGCCCAGCAATCCCAACAATATGTGGGATGATGGTATGCAGAGCAATCCGTTGAACGATGACCAGAACTGGACCGATGTAGAAAATCTGAAATTGCCTGAGAGCGGTTTCGCAATTGGCAAGAATACCATTACCTTTGATATGGTTCCTACCACTGCAATCCGTCTGGTTCTGACCAAGAACGGTGCAAACGGCATGGATTATTACCTGAGCCTGAGCGAAATCGAGGCTTACGGTAAGAGCGCCGTGTCTCAGAAGGACTTTACCGTAACCGGTATCACGGTAGACGGCAATCCGCTGGAAGGCTTCGCTGCGGACAAGAACAGCTATGTTGCTCCTATTGTGGGCACGGATGTTCCGGAAGTGAACGCAACCCTGCAGGCAGGTGACAATGCTTCTGTCACAGTGCTGCCGGCTTCCAATTTGGATGGCACTACTAAGATTCAGATCACCTCTGAGGATGGCCTGAAGACTGAGACCTATACCGTTGCATTCCAGAGCGAAATTCCTCGGTACAACGTAACGGTCAATAACGGCAAGGCATATCGCGCTGTGAAGACGCTGGCAGCGGACGAAGTAGTCGAAAAGTATACCGAGGGTGAAATGGTCACCGTAGTGGCTGATGCAGCTCCCGCAGGTAAGACCTTTGACCACTGGCAGACCGAAGACTTGGTGCTGGAAGAAGCACAGTCTGGCGAAAGCATTATGACCTTTACCATGCCGGCAAAGGATGTGGAACTGACTGCTGTTTACAAAGATCGCGCTCTGAATGATGCAGAGTTGGTTGCGGCCGCAAAGGAAAAGGCTGGCACGGGCGTTGCAATCCCGGAGAATACCTATGCAGATGAAAATGCAAAGGCAGAGGCTGCCACGAAGGCAGTGCAGGCTCTGATCAGTGCAGATGTGACCGCCAAGGTGGAATATCGTGAAGACCACTACGCACTGACCCTGGAGCGCGGCAAGGCTGGCGCAACGGTCGATCCTTACGAGGTCACTATGGTGGAAGCTCCCTCTGAAGAAGACAAGGCAGCAGCCGAAGCTGTGGAAGTCAAGATCGATGCAATCGGCGAAGTGACGCTGGATTCCGAAGCTGTCATTGCAGATGCGCGCAAGGCATATGATGCACTGACCGATACCCAGAAGGCACTGGTTAAGAATGCTGACAAGCTGACTGCAGCGGAAGCAAAGCTGGCAGAGCTGAAAGAAACCGAAGCCGATAAGGGCGCGGCCGCAGCTGTAGAAACCAAGATTGACGCAATCGGTGAAGTAACGCTGGATTCCGAAGCTGCTATTGCAGATGCCCGCAACGCATACGATGCACTGACGGATACCCAGAAAGCACTGGTCAAGAACGTTGAGAAGCTGACCGTTGCAGAAAGCAAGCTGGCAGAGCTGAAAGCAGCTGCTGAGGCAGACAAGGCCGCAGCCACAGCTGTGGAAACCAAGATTGACGCAATCGGTGAAGTGACGCTGGATTCCGAAGCTGCTATTGCAGATGCGCGCAAGGCATATGATGCATTGACGGATACCCAGAAAGCACTGGTCAAGAATGCTGAGAAGCTGACCGTTGCAGAAAGCAAGCTGGCAGAGCTGAAAGCAGCCGCTGAGGCTGACAAGGCAAACAAGGCAGCGGCTGCAGCTGTGGAAACCAAGATTGATGCAATCGGCGAAGTGACGCTGGATTCCGAAGCTGCTATTGCAGATGCCCGCAAGGCATATGATGCACTGACGGAT
>RCNI01001552.1_pt1 | contig 12223 bp, 8 predicted proteins | sample 2041151 | NCBI WGS metagenome assembly RCNI01 (sample SAMN09708214, study PRJNA481090) | feces metagenome | isolation source: feces | place: Antarctica: Albino Rookery
CTCTTTGGGGCATACTTCAAAAAATATGCGAGATACTGTGCTTGAACAATATCTCGCAAAAATGGGCTTTTTAAGGGACGACTAATTAACAAAGATTGGAAAGGATTAAAACAAGGTGCATTGTCCAGTATCACAACTTTTGGAATTACCTACAGCCTAAAATACATCATAAAGAAAGAACGTCCGGACCATAGTGACAATCATTCATTCCCTTCCATGCACAGTGCCCTCTCATTTACAGCTGCGACATTTATCCAACGACGTTATGGTTGGAAATGGGGTATTCCTGCTTATCTCATTTCAACGTATGTGGGATGGAGTCGTATATATGGAAAGAAACATGACGGATGGGATGTCGCAGCCGGAGCTGCCATCGGAATAGGAAGTGCTTACATCTTTACCCGTCCATTTGCTAAGAAACACCATCTTTCCATCAGTCCTGTTGCAGGAGATGACCATTATGGGATTTATGCATCCATGAATTTCTGATTAAGTCGAAGGGCTTAAGACACGACCGTTCATAACCCGTTATTGTTTATCAAAAATACTTTCGGCAACAACGAACGAGGATTTGTGTTTATAAGCCAGTTTTGTCAATTCCGCAACAATCTCAGGATGCTTTTCCGAGATATCATACTTTTCTTCCGGATCAGTACCCAAATCATAAAGATGCGGTTTCTCAAAAACTACCTTTGGAGCAGAACCATAAGCTGGCTTATCCATGAAATGAAGTTTGAATGCCCCTTTACGTACAGCATATAGGTCACTTCCACGATAAAAAAAGAATTCATCACGCACTACAGATGAAGGATCTTCAAAAGCATCTGTCAAACTGTTTCCATCATAAATCCGATCGGCCGGCAATTCTACCCCAGCCATACTACAAAAAGTAGGCAACAAATCTAACGTACTTCCCATATTGGTGACTTGTCCAGGCTTAACTCCCTTTCCCCACACAATACAAGGAACTCGGAATCCTCCTTCACAATGCGAACCTTTCCCTTCACGCAATGGACCAGACGTTCCTGCTTCCTGTTTATAGGGAAGCCATGGACCGTTGTCAGAAGTAAATACGACCAATGTATTCTTATCCAGTCCTGTATTTCTTAGTGTTTGCAGGATTTCTCCTACACTCCAATCTATTTCTTCTATACAATCCCCATACTTTCCACGTGCGGATTTTCCTTGAAAATCTTCAGAAGCATAAACTGGCCAATGCGGCATAGGATGGGCAAGATACAGAAAGAAAGGTTTGTCTTTATGATGCTTTATGTAAGCAACAACCTTCTCTGTCAACCGCTTGGTCAACTGGGTCTGATCTGGTTCTCTTTCTACAACCTGATGCTGATCATACAAGACATATTCATACGGATAATTGACATTTCCCACTTTCGATTGCTCCTTTTTGCTCATATCGTTTGAAAAAGGAGAGCCATAAAAATAGTCAAACCCATTTGCTAAGGGCATAGACTCCTCCTTATGCCCCACATGCCATTTGCCTACAATGGCTGTTGCATATCCAGCTTTATGCAATAATTCCGGTATAGTAATCTCCTCAGGAGGCAAACCTTCAGGAGAATTCGGAAAGAGTACCCTCTTCCGATTCCCATACATTCCCGTACGCACTCCTAAACGTCCTGTAAGAAGTCCCGCTCTGCTCGGAGAAGAAACTGAAGCAGAAACATAAAAAGAGGTCCATTTCTGCCCCTCTTGAGCCATACGGTCTAAATAAGGAGTTTTAACTGTGGGATTTCCATAGCAAGATAAATCACCATAGCCCATATCATCACAATAAATGACAACAAAGTTCGGTTTTGAGGTTTCAGGTGCAGTATGCTCTACAAGATTTACCATACAAGAGGGAGACAAAACAACCAAAGCGGCAGCTGCTGTCAATCCCAAAAAGTTCAAGGGTCTCATAAATAAAAGATTTTATAAGATTATCAATCGCCAGAAAATCATTCCAGCACAAGATAAAATACACCACAAAATTAATAAATCTATCCCAATTGCATCTTCTCTTTAAAAAGGAAACATTCAAATCCTACTTTCTTTGTAATAAAAATAGACTTCTATTCCTCTCGCTTTCCTATCTGATTCAAGGAAGAATTAGCAAGAATATGCTTTTTTTTATATATTTGTCAAAATTTAAATTACAACATGAAAAAGACAACCTTATTGATGTGCACCATGTTAGCCGCATCAGCTTGTACCACAGAGCGGCAACAGATAGCAACAGATTACTCTAAAGAAGTCAATCCTTTTATTGGAACTGACTTTACTGGAAATACCTATCCTGGAGCACAAGCCCCGTTCGGAATGGTACAATTAAGTCCTGACAACGGATTACCAGGATGGGACCGTATTTCAGGCTACTTCTATCCTGATTCAACGATTGCAGGATTCAGTCACACTCATCTTTCGGGTACCGGAGCTGGCGATTTATACGACATCTCATTCATGCCTGTTACCCGTCCCTACCATGAAGCTCCTGAACCCTTAGGCATTCACTCCAAATTTTCACATGCAGAAGAATCAGCTTCTGCTGGTTACTACAGCGTGCTGTTGAAAGATTATGGAATTAAGGTTGAGTTGACAGCTACAGAACGCTGCGGCATTCAACGTTATACCTTCCCAAAGGCTGAATCTTCCGTATTCTTGAACCTGAAGAAAGCCATGAACTGGGATTTCACACTCGATTCACACATCGAAGTCGTAGATTCTGTAACCATCCGAGGTTATCGAATTTCCCAAGGATGGTCACCTAAGCAGCACATTTATTTTGAAACACGCTTTTCAAAGCCTTTTGAAGCTTGCCATATAGATTCCACAGCCATCAATACAGAAAAAGATGGAAGAATTGGTACAGCCTACATTGCACGTTTTGATTTCACGACAGAAAAAGACGAGCAGATTTTGATAACGACAGGAATTTCGGGAGTCAGCATGGAAGGTGCAAAAGAAAATCTTCTGGCAGAAGCTCCTAAAAACGATTTTGACCTGTATAGAAAACAAGCAGCTTTAAATTGGAACAAACAATTAGGCAAAATAGAAGTCAAAGCGAACAGCGAAGACGACAAGATTAAATTCTATACGGCTTTATACCATTCCATGATTGCTCCTACCATTTTCAGCGATGTAGACGGCTCCTATTTCGGTCCTGATAATCAAATTCACAAAGCTGAAAACTGGACAAACTATTGTACTTTCTCTCTATGGGATACTTTCCGTGCCGCTCACCCTTTATTTACATATACAGAGCCTGAGCGTACGAATGACATGATAAAAAGTTTCTTGAACTTCTACAAACAACAAGGAGCCTTGCCTTTATGGAATCTTTACGGTTGGGAAACAGACATGATGATTGGTTATCATGCCGTTCCTGTTATTGTTGACGCATTTATGAAAGGTATCGGCAATTTCGATCCTGAACTGGCATTGGAAGCTTGTGTTGCATCAGCCAACCGAGATGAATACCAAGGTATCGGAGATTACAAGAAACTGGGATACATTCCTCACCATAGCAACCCGGAAAAACGCCAGAACTGGTCGTTGTCCAAGACTATGGAATATGCTTACGATGACTATTGTATTGCAGTAATGGCACAGAAACTTGGGAAAAAGGACATTGCCGATGAATTCTTCAAACGGTCATTGAACTACAAGAATTTATACAACCCTGCTTCTTCATTCTTCCAAGCTCGCGATGAAAAAGGACATTTTGCTCCTAAATTCAATCCGAATGATTACTCAGCAGATATTTGTGAAAGTAACGGATGGCAATATTTCTGGTATGCTCCACACGACATCGACGGGTTAATCGGTCTGGTAGGTGGCGAAAAGCGCTTTACAGAAAAATTGGATAGCATGTTTACCTATGTACCGGAAAAAGACGAAGACCTACCTATCTTCAGTACAGGAATGATTGGCCAATATGCTCATGGAAATGAACCTGGACACCATATTATATACTTGTACAACAAAGTGGGACAGCCTTGGAAAACTCAGAAGTATGTAGCACAAGTCTTGCATGAATTGTACCGAAATACTCCAGACGGTTTATGCGGCAATGAAGACTGCGGACAAATGTCGGCATGGTTCGTCTTCAGTTCAATGGGATTCTACCCGATTGACCCAATAAGCGGAATTTATGAAATAGGAACTCCACTATTCCCAGAAATGAAATTGAACCTATCCAATGGAAAAGTCTTCACTGTATTAGCACCAAATGCCAGTGCAGAAAATATTTATATTCAATCTGTCAAACGTAACGGACAACCCTACGACAAGAGTTACATCACTCACGAACAAATAATGAATGGTGACACATTCGAGTTTGAAATGGGTAATCAACCTGGACCTGTTTGGTATAAATAATTTGAGTAGCTATTCTTAGAAACAGCGCCTTTCGTTTTCCTTTAGAGAGAATGAAAGGCGCTGCTTTTATAATATTGTTTTAGATTGATTTCAAAGGTAAATGCTAAGTCCTTTCCCTAAAGACTCAAACAATACCCTATGAATTCCTTTCAGTTTTTGTACCTGCAATAACAGTTACAGAGACTATCATCTTTCACGTAAGGACATACTTACTGGAGTATTCACAAAAGAGACGGGCCGATTAATCGCGAAGATTAACCGGCCCGTTTTTTATTTACCAATAATGAGATGTATTACTTTTCCCATCCTGGATTTTGAACTAGATTCTGATTCAATGTAATTTGTTTGATAGGAATTGGATACAAATAACATTTATCACTCCATCCTGGAGTTGGTTTCAAAATATAAGTAACACAATTTTTATAACGTGGCTGTTCTGCACCCTTGTACAAACTATTTTTCAAAGCCTCATTGTTATAAGAATCGACATCATTAATTTTTACACCTACAGGCTGCAAGTTCAAATACTCTCCTTTTTTCCAGCGTTTGATATCGTTGAAACGGAATCCCTGTCCCATCAACTCTGAGCATCTTTCACGACGGATTTCCCACAAAACAGGATCTACGTCGCTATCTCTATAAGTATCAAAATCACTACCGATTTCATTCACAATCATAGGAGCTACATGAGCACGCTCACGAAGTTTGTTTACAGTCTGATCAGCTACCGTTTGATTGAATTTACCCAATTCAAACATAGCCTCAGCATGATTGATCAAGACCTCACCCATACGGAAAACCGGTGCATCTGTACCTGCATTTTCACGATCTTGAGCACCAGGCTGGTTATTATAATACAAATAGAAATAATAACCTGCACGCTGTGGGATACCACCAACTTTTACAGCTTCCAAATTAGGAATTTTGCTTGAATAAGTAGTTGCTGAATTCCATAATGGGAACATTTTCTTTTTCGGATCGTTTCCTACGATTTCATTCATCATATCAATGTATTTGCGATCTTCTGGGTTTTCTGTAAATTCCCATTTTGTACGGTCTGTTGAAGTTTTCACTTCATAAGGAGGACAGATTGTGTAGTACAAACGATAGTCACGTTTTTCAAATTCGTCATACAAAGACTCGTCGCCTTTATAAAGAGGAGAAGTTGAAATAGGCTTACCGTCAGCACACAAATAATTTTCTACCAAACGCTTGGTTCCTTCATACAAATACTGATATTCACGAGTATCGTTTGTCAACTGATGTGATTTTTTGTAATCATATTCCAAATATTCCTTGAACAGCAGAATACTCTTCTCACCTTTCAATGACATAGAATTGAATACATCATCAAAATCCTTCATCAATCCCAAATTCTGATCAATCAGTTTCTGAGAAGCAGTAACAGAAGCCTGCAGATACTTATTTCCATCTACTCCGTCAACAGCTCCATGATACTTTCTCCAAGTACCTTCAAACAAACCAAAACGTGAAATCAAAGCTCTGATCACATTCGGATTGATTGTATTTGTACCATCCCCTTTAGGTTTAATATGACTTTCTGCATAAAGGAGATTTTCCAAGATATTATTAGATACGACTTCTCGAGAGTCCTTTTTAGCATAAAGGATGTCTTTATCCGTAGTTTTCACTTCATGTTCCAACCAAGGAAGATCACCCATATTCTGCATCATTTGGAAATAAGACCATGCACGGAAGAAATAGCCGACACTTCTCCAATGTTCTTTATCCTTGTCAGACATGGAAGCCTGATCAATATTGTCCAACATTAAATTCACCTGACGGATGAACGAGAAGTCCCACATTCCTGCAGAAATATTTGATGCATCCAGACGATTGTTTACAAGTCCAATACCATTAGCTGACTGACCATAGAACATCATATCCGATTGATCTCCAGCCTGCGGTCTATCATTGTAACCAACGATAAAATTCTTATATAATCCCCAAGCGTACATCTTAAAATTGTCACTTGATGTAAAAACCGTTTCAGGTGTTTCTTTGTCAATCGGAGTTCTATCAAGGAACTCATTATCAAGACATGACGTAAGTCCTGCATTCAAAAGACATGCCCCAATTAATATATGCTTAATTTTCATCTTATTCTTAGTTAAATAGATTTTACAATGTCATATTGATACCAAAAGATACCTTTTTCATAAATGGATAAAGATCGTTAATAGTCATTGTCTGTTCCGGATCCATTCCATCATACAAGTGATGAACTGTCCACAAATCTTCACCACTGAAGAATACCTTAAACGCCTTGATAGCCTTGGTCTTTTCTAACCATTTTTTAGGGAATGAATAACTGATGGTAATATTCTTCATCTTAAAGTATGCACCATTCTTCAAATACTTGGTCTGAGTACGTCTGTTGAATACATCAGTACCTTGATTGATACCGTTCTGATCGCTCAAACGTGGATAGTAAGCATTTGGATTTTCTGGAGTCCAGTAATCCAAGTGGTGAGCCAAAACTGTTGCAGCAGCATCAGGGTTATCAGTATTTGTATGAGGCCATGCCAAGAAGTTAGAAGGACCGTTTGTACCGATTACCAAATCACGCTTTGCTACACCTTGGAAGAACAAAGAAAGTTCAAGTCCCTTCCAACCGATACCAGCAGTAATTGAGTAAGGGAAACGACGACTTGTGTTACCGATGATCTTACGGTCACCAGGATTTGATTCTGTATCATCTCCCGATGTCTGGATTCCAGGAATTCCATTCAAGTCCTTAAATAGGATATCACCTGGACGTGGATCACGTACATAAGGATCAAGAGTAGGCACACCTTCTTTCAATTTATAGATGCGGTTAGCCTCATCAATGAATTCAAAGTCATCTTCTGTATAGAAACGATCTGTTACAAATCCCCAGATTTCTCCAATTTCCATACCTTCACGATAACCACTCAAAGTTCTTGTCGGGTTATCAAAACGTGTGACATGTGAGCGAGAATCGTAAATGTTGATACCAACGTTATAGTGCCAATCTTTATTGATATTGTCTCTCCAGTTGATAGCCAATTCCCAACCTTTGGTACGCAAATCTGCAGAGTTTTCCAATGGAGCTTTTGCACCTAAAACAGAAGGTAGTTCTTGACCCGGTGCCAACATACCTTTCGTATCACGGCGATACCAGTCAAATACAACATTCAAACGGTTGTTAAACATAGCCATATCGAAACCGATGTCCAATGTCTCAACCTTTTCCCATGTAAAGTCTGAACTAAACAAAGGAGGAACGCCACGTCCAACCATCCAGTTACCATCTGCTAACCATGCATCAGTAGTAGGCATTACACCCAAGAAAGCATAATTACTGATAGCCTGGTTACCTACTTGTCCTAAAGAACCTCTCAATTTAAATGAGTCCAAATAGTCTCTAGACCAATCCATGAATTTTTCTTCAGTCAAACGCCATCCAAGAGAAACAGATGGGAAGAAACCGAAACGATTGTTTTTAGGGAACTTAGAAGAACCATCATAACGTCCGTTCGTTTCAATCATGTATTTACCCTTATAGTCATAAGACAAGCGGTAATACAAACCACGCAATGCATATTCATCGTACAAGTCGCCTGTGGTCTGAGTACCACTAGAACCAGCCAAAGAAGGATGATCAGGATTTACTACATTAAGTTTCTTACCCCATAATTCCTGCATATAGCTGTATTCCTGGTTGAAACCACCCATTGCGTTGAGCGTATGATCACCGAATGTCTTGCTATAATTAGCATAGATATTGATGGCATTATAGTTCACATGACGTTCGTTAAGCTGGTAAAATGTATTTCCGTTATAAGTATAAGCTTTCTTGAATGCTTTTTCCGCATTGACATAAGCCATCTTCTTACGATACTCATCTTTTGAAGTATTTGTACGGTTGAAAGTGTATTCAGCGTTCACAGTCAATCCTTTCAACGGTTTGAACACAGCTTTACCGAACAAACGGATATCTTCCTTATTACTTGTAGCTACTGGAGAGTTTTCAATGTTCCAACGTGGAGTACCGATAGGCAATACCTCATCGCCGATCTGCACTTCACCTTCTGGATAGTATGAAGGCAGCAACTGAGCCAAACGGAATGGATTCCATGCTCTCAATGAGGACATATTTGGTTCACTTGTTTCTGAATTAGCATATTTCACGTCAGCTTGTACGGTCAACCAATCGGTAACGTCGGTATTCAAGAATGCAGATACATTGTAACGAGTATAAGAATCTTTGTCTGTAACCAAGATACCGTCTTCATTCAAATAGCCGAATGACAAACGATAAGAAGACTTCGCTGTACCTCCATCAATAGAAGCATTGTGAGACTGCTGGAAACCATGGCGAGACATCATTCTGTCCATATGGTCTACCATCTTCAAGTCATATCGCTGACCAGATTCATCAAGATAATATCCTGATGGATATTTTTCAGGATGCTGTTCATAATCCTTCAAATAACCGAGCCATGCATCAATATTCTGTCCTCCCATAGCATAACGTCCACTCTTGTAACCCATGTCTTTATAGAAAGTTACAGTCTGCAATGGAGTTGCTTTCTTTATCAAACCCTGAGGAGTAGAAAATGCGAAGTTATTGTTATAATTGATTCTTGGCTTCTGATCTTTACCGGCCTGTTTTGTAGTAATAAGGATAACACCAAATGCTGCACGTGCACCATAAATAGCTGATGATGCTGCATCCTTCAATACGGTAATCGTTTCAATGTCGGAAGGAGAAATCATATTGATATCCATCGGAACGTTGTCAACCAAAACTAGTGGTTCACCCTGTCCGTATCCATCCATATTAATACGGTTAGTACCGCGGACATTCATACTCATGTTCTGTCCTGGTTTACCAGTACTTGAAGTAATCTGCAAACCTGGCATACTACCCTGTAAAGCCTGATTAACTGAGACTACAGGACGGTCTCCCATCACTTCATCCATTTTAACAGTACTTACAGCACCTGTTAAATTCGCCTTTTTCTGAGTACCGAAACCTACAACTACGACTTCATCCAAAGCTTGAGTATCTTCCTTCATGGTGATAGACAAGTTTGTTTTACCTTTGACAGGCATTTCTACCGTATTGTAACCGATATAAGAAATAACCAAGATACCATCTTCTGGTACATCCAAAGTAAAATTACCGTCAAAATCGGTAATCGTACCTACTGTAGTACCTTTAACAATAATACTAGCACCAATAATGGATTCACCCGTAGCATCTACAATCTTACCTGTAATGGTTTTGGTAGCCTGACTGATACGTTGTACGGCTAATGAATGGCTTGTTTCCGGCAATGTCGTATTGGCAGCGAACAATTCTGGTACGCACAAGAAGAGTGACATACAAGCCAATTTTGAATAACGAGATACTGCAAGATCTCGATATGAAACGTTTTTCATATGTTTTAAATTCTTAATTTGATTAGTAATTTTCTTGTTGGTCAATGTTTTAAATTACATAACGGACAACCAACATCCGTCCCCTATAATTCATCATTCAAAGATCCTGTTCCATAGGCTCATAGTATTATGCTTTATAAAATAATTCATATAAAATTATTGGTCGTTCAATCCTACGCAACGGACTCCATAAAGTTTTATCCTTGCAAGAATAAGAAATACGCTTTCTAAAGTAAACCCACTTAAAATCAGGATAGACGCCTTCAACTCAGATAGACAAACTCCCCATAGCGTCCAACAGACTATTTTTATTATCCATAGTACAAATCCTAAATGCTACCGCCTTACGCAAACAGCATTTCAATATAGCAACAGAAAGTTTCATCAGATTTTTCACAGATTGTCAGAATAAGATTTCGAAACTTTTTTGCCATCAAAAAGTAGTAATAGTTTTCATACGTTTAATAAACGTATCATACCTTAGATTTTCTTAAACTTAATCATATTTAAGTATTTCCCCCAATAATCCTGCAAATATAAACATTTTTTAAATACAATGCATTTTTTTATTCATTTTTCTGTTCTATGAATAAACAAAAAAACTATTCTTCACATTGAATTTGCAAGGTTTAAAAGATAACAGTTCATACCTCTTTATGAGTAACCCCATAACCAAACAAAGCAAAATCTCCCAAACAAGGATCCCCAGGAAAAATCTTAGCAAGTGCATCCGTTATTCGTTTCGCATTAGACAAGGAAAAGGTCTCTGTTTTTGTCAACCCTAACTGATAAGCTACACGACAGACATGTGTATCAAGAGGAATAATCAATTCTGCAGGATTCATTTGGGTCCAAATTCCAAAGTCGACAGGAGATCCACCGCGAACCATCCAACGAAGAAACATATTCAATTTCTTTTGAGGCGACCGATCAGACACTTCCAGAAAAGCACATAATTTTTGCATTGGAGAGCCATCATACTTCATAAGCCAGCTTTCCAACGTATTTCCGGAGGCATAAATAGGATACAGACGTTCAAAATACGTCCGAAAAGAAGCGTAAGAAACCATACGGTAAAAACTGGTTTTGTCGGTATCTTTAAAATCATCCTTCCATTGTTGAGACAGCACATAATGCAAAGGAGCATGTTCCATTAATTCATCCAGTTCCTCCACCTTGCGAAGAATCATCTTTCTATTCCCAAAACTAAGGACAGCGGTCAGCAACCCACAAATTTCAATATCCTCCTTCGTTTCATAACGGTGTGGGAATTGGACAGGATCTTCCCTGACAAAATCCGCATTATGATACGTATCTGCCCACTCCCGAAGCTTCAATTCTATATTTTGTTCCATCTTTTCAAGTTTACAAATCATATAAGGGCATAAAAAACGGCATAACGGAAAGTGCAATACCGCAAATCCATTATGCCGGCTTTCAGAGCATCATTTATTTTAGAAATAATACAAGAAGGTAGCAATGCCTTCCAATGCTTTCTTTTTCTGATCCTTAATTTCAATGGAGAACTTAACTTCCGCTCTGGCAATACCTCGCAAGTTCGTTAGAGAGTGCAGACTGGCAACCAAACGGACACTCTGACCAGACAATACCGCCTGACCGAACTTCATTTTGTCCATTCCGTAGTTCACCATCATTTTAATATTCTTCACCTCAATGATTTGTGTCCAAAGATGAGGAAGTAAAGACAAGGTGAGATAGCCATGTGCAATGGTACTCTTATAAGGGCTTTCTTCTTTTGCGCGTTCTACATCTATATGAATCCATTGATGGTCTAATGTAGCATCCGCAAACTGACAAATACGTTCTTGAGAAATTTCCTGCCAATCAGAAACACCAATTTGTTGACCTACTAATTTTTCAAATTCTTCGTAAGAATTAATAATTACTTTATCCATAACTAAAATTTTTCAATTTAGACCTACAAAGATACACTTTTTTCGGAGTCTGAAAGAGTTAGCAGGATAAATACTACACACTTTTTCAATAAATGAGCAGTTTTAACAGCTGTTAAGAAATTGGATATATCAAGAAACAAAGGAACGATTTTAAGAACAGAAAGACATAATTCCATTTGCAATCAACTTCACAGCAGATTACCCAGATTTAAAATCTCACCAATTTCTTAGGAGAACCATGCCAAGAACACCCCAGACAAAACACCTCCGACAAATCAAAACCATCCAAGGATTCATCCCTATTCTTAGGGACAACTTCCCCTTGATCTGTAACATATACCAAGCGTCTTTCACCCAATGCATTCTTAACATACATCGCGGCTATTTTACATTGAGGACAAAGCATTTTTCGGCTCAGTAGATAAATCATGGGGATAAATTCTTTCACTTTGGATTATTACCTATCTTTGCTTTATGAAAACGAACCAATTATATTC
>RCNI01001553.1_pt1 | contig 12222 bp, 4 predicted proteins | sample 2041151 | NCBI WGS metagenome assembly RCNI01 (sample SAMN09708214, study PRJNA481090) | feces metagenome | isolation source: feces | place: Antarctica: Albino Rookery
TTAATAAATTCTCCTAAAAAATACAGGCAGGGGTTTGCCCTGCCTGTGCAGACACTAGATTATCTATTATCTTCGTCCCACTTTGCATACAGCTTTCTGTCCTTTTTAACTGTATCTGTGTCGAAGTCCCATGCTTCCGTAAAGGTGGCATCATAATACCATCCGGCAAAGGTGCAGCCTTCCTTCTCGGGGTCTCTAGGTCTGTTGAGCTTTTCGCCCTTTCTTACAAGAACCGATGCTATTTCTGTTCCGTCCGCCATAACGAAATCCACCGTTTTCTTCTTGAAAACAACTGCAAACAGGATCAGTGTAACCAGTATCATCAGTGCAGCTATGAGCAATATTGTAAGGAATACTCCCAGTCCGTCACCTGTCTGAGCACTTCCGCCTGCAGGTGCGGCTCCGGCATTTAACCAACCGGCATAAAGAGTCACATTGCCCTTTACCGTATCCTTATCAAAGTCCCATTTTTCTGTCTGATTTATATCCTTATACCATGCGTCAAACTTAAATCCGTCCCTTTTGGGATCCTCCGGCATGGGGATAATATCTCCGTAATGAACAGTGACATCGTCTATCTCGCTGCCGCCGTTGGTTTCAAAGTGAACCACACAGTCCGTTGTAACCACTACAGTTACGTCCTCGGATTTTGATGAATATGCATCTGCTCCATCCTTGGTTGAAACAATGGCATTCTGGTTCTTGAGAGTTGATGCACCTGTGTCGGCAATTACCTTGAGCTGAAAACTGCCTATCATGGTTTCTTTATCCCACTCAGCTCCGCCGTTTATTGAAAGGAAGTTGAGATAAAGTGCTCTGCCTCCGGTCTGAAGTGCGATATCCGTGGTTTCTACTCCGTTGCCAACAAGCACGCTGCCGGGTACGATCTCAAAGAATGAATCATCGTACCATATCTCGTCCTGCATGGCGTACATCTTATTTCCTTCACCCTTGTCTGTGCGCTTAAGAGTAAGGGTAGCTGTAAGCACATCTCCTGCCTTTGCCTGAACTTCACGCTCTCCGTTTATGCTCAGATCAAAATCATAGGCACGCTCTGTATCTGCTGCAAAAACAGATGCAGGAAGCACCGTAAAAAGTATAAATAAGGCCATCAGCCCGCTCAATAATCTTTTCATAAAAGTTACTCCTTTTAATTATTCCCGTAAGAATTTTCATTTGCATGAATCAGGCACTTGAGTCCGGTTCTCACCGCTGCCATCCGGATCTTTCCGAATGGTACCGGTGAAAGCCTGAATTCAGACTTTCTGAATGACGGTGACCTCCCTCCCGCCCCTTGCAGGAGGGAGCACCGCCGAATTGGTTTAACCTATAATTTCATTTACGATAGCTGCAGAATCCTGAACATTGAGGTTCCTGGATCCGTTTACATCAGCCTTGAGGAATTTATCCATTGTTACTGTTGTAAAGTCAGCATACTTTGCATTGTACATATTGTATGTTGTCTGGGCATCGTTTACATCAACTGAACCAGTGCCGTTAATATCGCTGTCGTATTTGATCTTCTCTGCAGTTGCTGCAGCCTTTGTGATCTTCTCGGAAGCGACTGTCTCATTGAATGCTGCGTCGGAAATTACCAGCCAGCAGTATCCCTGATACTTGTCGGAATAGTACATGGGTGTTCCGTCGTAGGCATAGGTCTTGCCCTCGCCGGGTGTGCCTGTTGCTGTAACAAGGAACATAGTCTTTCCGTCAAGCTTTACGTACTCGTTTACAGCTACCTTGACCTTCTCGGATTTTTCGACTTTAATGACGATATTGCCTGTTACACTGCTTCCGGGAATTGTATATTTGCCATTTGTGCCTGTAAGCTCTGCAGCCTTGCCGCCTACAAGAGCTGTTACATCATAATCGAAGCCTTCTGCCATGTTCACTGTAAAGCTGTAGTCGGTACCCTTAAGTGCTGTGGGATCATAAACTACATCGCCTGCACCTGTACCTTCTGCAGTAACTGTGTACTGGCTTCCGGGGATAATTGTTTTGTTTACTGTAATTGCGATATTGCCTGTTACATCTGCACCGGGAATTGTGTAGACATCCTCAAGTGCTGTGTAGTTTGTGTATGTCTTGCCTCCGACTGTTACGGAAACATCGTATGTATAGTTGGAATTGCGGTTAAGTGTGAACTTGTAGTCTGTCAGATAAGCTGCTTTCTTCTCATACTTAACATCATCTGCACCTGTACCTGTAACTTCAGCAGTGAAGTTCTTGGGTGTCTTAGATGCTGCGACAATTACCGGACCGTTTACAGCGGAAATTGTAAATGTTCCGTTGCCGTTATCCTTGACTTCTGCAGCTGCACCGTTTACAGTTGTTCCCGCGAAGGTATAGTCATAGTTCTTGTCTTTGGCTGTAAATGTGTAGTCGGAGCCGGGAACTGCAGTTGCTCCGCCTGTGAAGTCCTCAGGCAGTGTTACAGGATATCCGGATACATCAATGTTTGCAACGCTTGTGCCCTTTGCTGCCTCAGGAGCATTCTGTGCATCGGCGTTCTTGCCGTCATCCAGCTTTGCACTTGCCAGTGTTACCTGAGTTTTGCCTGTCTTCTTGGAAACAAATGCCAGTGAGAATGCCTGTCCAAGTGCCTTGTCCTCACCGAAAGCAACAAGTCTGAGTGTTCCGTTCTTATCGCTTACTGTGTATCCGTCAAGACCTGTGGATGCTTCCTTACTGAATGTGAGAGCTGATGCATCGTAGTTGAATGTAAAGTCAGCAGCATTGTACTTTGTCAGTCCTTCTGCAGAAATGTTTACTGCAACATTTGCTGTTTCGCCCTGTGCAACTGTCTGTGATCCAGGTGCAACCTCAACTGTATATCCTTCGGAGGCTGTAGGGTTGACTGTAAGTTCTATTGTTCCGTTGGGAACCTTTCCCTCATCTATCTCCTGGAATGTTGTGTCCATCATGGGCAGTTTGTAGAGGCGGAATGTGGATTTTGTTTCGCTGCTTATGGATTCCTTTGCTCTGAATGTGAGGCTGTAGAGAGAACCTGCATTGAAGGTCTCGCCCACTGAGCGGGGATCAACAAAGTTAACTGTGAAGTATTTTTTTCCAAGATGGAACTGACCTGCTTTATCAGTCATAAGCCTACTGATCTGAACATTGGGATTGGATGTTCCCAGCTTGCTGCTGACGAACTCCAGCTTGGAGTCATCAAAGAACAGCCAGTACTCGAGAGCTACTATGTTCTCGAGGGGAGCGTCCAGATTGATAGTAACCGTTACTTCTTCACCGGCCTTAATCGTTGTGTTGTCAAGACTTGCACTGACTGAAGCAGCCATTGCAGTCATTGCCATTCCAACAACCATTACGACAGCGAGGAAAAGTGAAATAACTCTTTTTTTCATAAATTGGTTCCTCCGTTATAAACTGTCTATCTTACCGTTCAAAAATGCATATATCATTGCAGCATCTACAGCCGTGACGTGGCCATCGCCGTTGACATCTGCACGGAATGCTTCCTCAGATGTAAGGGTCTTTGCACCGTTTACATAAGCATAGACAATGCTTGCATCAACGGCTTCAATATTTCCGTCACCGTTGACATCACCTATCTCTCCTGTGGGAAGTACTCCTCCCTCACGGACAAATACAGGATGATCTGTACCCATGCCGAAGATATCGGACTGTGCGTTTTTGTTAAGCTCCTTGACAAATGCAATGCCCTTGATCTTATCTGCTGTGAGCTCTGTGGGTACAAATGTGTTATTGCCTGGCTTCTCTATTGCGGTATCTGCCGTACCCTTGAGGTAATAGAGATTTGAAAGATTTACATTGAGGTTGTTTGTGTAGCCGAGAACAGCTCCGCCCTGTGATTTGCCTACGTTGAAGCAGTTGCTTACGCTTGTTTTCTGGAAGGGCAAAGTCATTGCACTTGCACTGCCGGCAACACCGCCGACATTGAATTCGCCGCTGACAGCACCTGTGTTGTAGCTGTTTTTGATAGCATTGCTGGTATCTGTTGACGAATCACCTGTTGTGTTGAGATCACCAACAAGTCCGCCGACCGACTGATAACCGCTGATGTTTCCTTTGTTTGCACAACCGTCAACTACGGAGCCCCTGAACAGATATCCGGCGATGCCGCCTGCCTGCTTGTAACCAACAATATTGGCTTCGTTGGCTGAATTTGTGACTGTACTTCCCAGAAGCTGACCTGCAATACCGCCAATGTATGACCATGTACCTGCACCTCTGTTGCCGAGGGTGATTTCTACACGGTTAGTGACGTTATCAATATTTGCCCAGTAGCAATAGCCTGCGACACCTGCTGTATACGCAATGTTGACTCTGGGATTTTTACTTCCTGCTGCAAGGAATATATTTCCCTCCACTGTCAGGTTGGATACTGCCGCACGGTCAGCAAAGCTTGTACCCTTAACGTATCCGAAGAGTCCTTTGTAATGTGATGCCGCGGATTCGGCAACATAATTGATGTAGAGATTTTTGACCGTAAAGTTCTGTCCGTCGAAGTTTCCTCCGTAGGGCTTTGTATTGGATCCGATGGGGGTCCATGAATAACAGGCAAGATCTATATCCTTTGTAAGTACTGCATCACTTTTTGCAGGAATGCTTCCGCTGTTGATGCTGTCTGCAAACCATGCAAGCTCTGCACCTGTTGATATCTGGTATACACTCCCTGACTTTGCAGGTTCGGTTTTCTGTGTGCCGTCCCATGCACCTTCGGCAGTCCTGACTACCTGTATTTTCTTAGTGATAAATCCGTCTGGACCTACTTCAGAAGCGGATTCACTGCCGATCTTGAAGCTTCCAATTTTAAAAACATAACCTGCTGCACCGAAGGTGTAGGAATATTTGCCGTAACCCAGGGTGTAGCTGCCGTCAGCGGAAGGTTCGATGACCTTTCCTTCGCTGTCCGTAAGTACGAGCTTGCCGTCGGGAGTTTTCTCTCCGTCTGTTACTTCAAACTTTACCTTATAGAGCTCCTTAGGATAAACCGTTATGACTTCGTCTGCCATTCTGCAGATGCAGAAGTCGACCATGACTGCATTGAAGTTTGTTCCGACACCGCCGTCGGTCATCTCATAAATGTAGTCAAAGGGTGATGCTTTTGCATACATAGAGCCATAAGTATATCCGTTTGTAAAGCTGTATTCTACACTTTTTGCTCCGTCCGGGAACGCAAGGTCTTCGGGGATTTGGAGAGTGATCGTTGATGTATCCATCTGCTGATACTGACCTGTTTTGCCCTTTACCTCTGTATTGCCGGAAGAATATCTGAGCTCGAAGGTTGTGGGGTTGAATACACCGGAGATTTTGTTTATTGCACGGTAGAGACCATCAAATGTAAGCTCAACCTTATCACCGGGCATGAATTTTTCGCCGGGGTTCGATACATTCTTTGAATGTATGTCAACCTTTGCAACACGGACTGCTCTGTAGCTTGTACCTGTGGAATCCGTCATTTTGATGACAACTGTTCCGCCTATTCCGTTGCCCATATTATTGAGGGCAGAAAGGTTCACCTTGTAGATGCCGTCGCTGCCGGGCTGAACTGCCGTGAATCCGGAAAGTGAAACATTCATTGCATTGTCAGTTGTTACAAATGCAGTTTCAACTGTTACATCACCGGATGCCTCTACGCCGAAGTCCAGTGTAGGATTCTTATCCTCACAGTTGTAGAACCATGTGTCATAGTTGTAGTCCCACTTTTCAGGACGCACCGTCTTTTGGTTCTTGTTCATGTTGTATTTGACAAGTGCATCAGCGGTACCGTGTCCGTCACCGCTGACTATTATGACACCTGTACGCTCGGGGTTGTTTGCCGGGAAGAATCCGCCGTGGGTTGCATTTCCTTCTGTGGAAACATCCAGAGCATCATATGTTACTGCAACTATACTGTCGCTGCATCCGGGAGCTATGTCTGCCCAGTTGCCTGCGGAGTTGCCGCCGTTTACTTCCTTGATCTGTGCATCGCCGGAAAGGACGGTCCACTTGAAGTCAGGCTCTATCATTATGTTTCCTGCATCGGAATCGATTATCTCCCAGTGTCGGAATGCACGTACACGGGTTGTATCTGTAATCTCTCTGAATCCGCTGGGATCAAGGTTGACCATAAGGTCTGCCTCATCTCTCGTGGAAACCGCTGTGCCGAGTCTGCCGAAATCGTGGCTGGCCTTGTCGGTGTAGTCGGCAGAAGTAAACTTGAATTCCATATCGGTGTTCTTGTCCACTCTGTGCATCCATCCTGCCTTGGTAACATAAACACCGTCTTTATCTGCCATACGCCATGTGTAGTTGCCATCATTCTTGCTGACATTGTAGGTGTATGTTCTTGTACCGTCTCCGTTGTCTGTAAAGCGGTCTTCCCACTTTGGAGCTTCGCCTGCAGGCTCAACCTTAGTTGTATTGAAGTTGTTCCACTGATAGTAAAGTCCAAAATCTGCATTATTGGGTACCTTTACATTCAATGCACAGGCACTGTTGATGCTCAGGGCACCCTTTGTTGCTTTTACGCCTGTACCGCAGGTGACATTTCCGTATCTTGAGAAATTGTAATCGGGAATATCGGGGTATGCGTATTCATTGTAAAGGCATGAGTTTCCTCCGCCGTAAATAACTGTGGGGTAATATGCATAGTTTCCACTGGCATAGCTCTTACCCATAGTAACTGTACATTCCATAATGGGACAGTCCACTTTTACATGGTACTCGTCAGCCTTAAAGTATGTGCCGTCGGTCTTTTTGCTGGAAACATAGTAGGACTTGCAGGACAGATAGATATCCGTACCTCCGCCTATATTGCCATCAACATTCTGGTCGGCAGGAAGCTTAATGCACATTCCTCCAAGAGGAACATCATATTCGCCGGTTTCCGTATTTTTACCGAATGCCCTGTAGCTGTACTTTCCGCCCTGAACCGAAGCAAAGAACATATTGTAGCCTTTTTCGTCTACAAGTCCTTGTGCAGGATCATAGTCGGCTGTACCCTGAGGTACCTGACTTGTGAAATTGCTGTAAAGCATTTTTACTTCATTGTTGTAGTCGGGGATATCGTGGCCCTTATCGTCTGTTCCCAGGCAGGGATAAACCTTGATACGGATGGGATTATCATTGTAATCTGTACCCACATGGAACTTGATGTTCCATTCGCCCTTTTCAACTACTGTAAGGTGAAGCTCCCAGTACTCTGTGGAAATATCCGTACCGTCACTTATATAGTATCGGTAGTAGTATTCTCCGGGCTTGTTTTCTGTGACCTGCATGGTGGTCATGCCGTGTGCTGCATCGGGAAGCTTCTCCTTGCTGCTCCAGCTGACACCCTTATCTTCCGATCTCTCGTAGTAGATGTTTCTGGGGCTGAGCCTATCCCCGTCAGGATCTGTAAAGATCTTGCCTGCCTGGAGATCTGAAAGAAGGTACGCTTCGTTTACGACTACCTGTCCTTCTTCAACAGGATTAACACCGTCGCTGAGAACGGGAGCACTATTCATCTTGTTTTTGCAGAAATCACATTCCTTGTTGTGATCTGCATCGGTACAGTCTTCTGTGACTGTTTCCACAGTTGTGCCGCAGGTATTGCAGGTAGTTACCTTCTTGTGCTGCTTATTCTTAAGTGCATTGTAGACAACCTTGACATCCTCGTGTCCGCACTGGGGTTCCGCCGCCATTTCGAATGTAATTGCATAGATCACCTTACTGCTCATATAATCGCCATTGTAAGGTGTCTGTACCTGAAGCACATCGATCTCGCCGTCATTTTTTTCATCGACAGAACGTGTATAGTTGGTGTCTCCGACATCGGGATCCGAAACAGCACCACCTACATACTTTCCTGCCATTGTGTAGTTGTAGCAAAGAACATTGTCTGAGAATTGCACATCCACAGTCTTTGTTCCGTAGGGGACCGTTACAGTGTACAGGTCGGCAGTGAGCGATTCTCCGCTCATCATATCACTGTAACTGTAGCCCCCGGCTGTTTTTACAACCTCGGTCTGGGGTTGCCCGTTTACCGAAACTGTAAAAGTCGTGCTTGGTGTTGCCTCGGCACCGACTCCCATCGGTATCATACCGAAAAGCATAAGCACAGCCATAAGCAAAGCCGTTACACGCGTTTTCATGGTGACTCCTTTCTGTTTTCGCCATCAGCGAAAGTACTGAAATTTATTTTTTGTTCGGAAATTTATCCAATTTTCCGTTTACTTTAGCATAGATCATTGCAGCATCTACAGCGTTCACCGTACCGTCACCGTTAACATCCGCTGCACCAAGCTGTGACTCCGTAAGAACGGAGTGTCCGTTGACGTGGGCATATACAATTGCTGCGTCTGCTGCATTTATATAACCGTCACCATTTACATCTCCGGCAGCTGCCTTTTGCTCATCGGGCTGCCATGAGAGTATCGGATATTCGGCTCCTGCCTTGTATGCAGTACCTGCACCGTTTATGTCTGCAACAAGCTTATCGGATATCATTTCGCTTCTGCTTAATGACTGTCCGCCTGTCTTATCGCCTGATGCCGCTGTATCCAGATAATAGCATCTTTCGATAACAAGCTTCGAGGATATGTCTTCATGTGAATAGTTTTCTACTATTCCTATGATTCCACCGGCTTTGGTTGTGTCCTCACTGATAAGTGAACCGGTATTATAGCAGCCTGCAATATTTATATCGGAAAGACTTCTGGTATTCAGGCGTCCTACAATGCCGCCCATATGCGGTGCAGATCCAACCGAACAGCTGACTTTTACAGTTCCTCTGTTGTAGCAGTCGGTTACCACGTTCATGTAATCCTTAATTTCGCCGACGATACCTGCGGTATTGCCTCCTGCTGAAGTAGTGACACCGTTGCAGAAAATCTCGCCGGTATTATAGCAGCCTTTGATAGTCGCATTATAGCCGCTTCCCATGATTCCACCTATATTGCCGTAATGTCCGGAAATTTTGCCGCTATTGGAGCAGTTAAGTACTTGGACGTTGGAAGCTGCTGTGGATATTATTCCGCCTACTCCCTGATCGCCACTGTTTACATTGACGGCATTATGACAGTTTTCGATAACTCCGTTCATCATATATCCGCATATACCTGCAGACTTTCTTGCGTTGGTTTTAACACTTCCGCTTACTGAGAGATTCTTTATGGTTGCATTTTTGCATTGTCCGAACAAGGACCTGTAGTAATATGCACCGTTAGCTGTCTGGCTGGCTGAGAAACTCTCGTCAATATACAAATTGCTGAGAGTATATCCGTTTCCGTCAAAGGTTCCGGTATATGCCTTGTAATCTATAGCATTTCCGATTGGAACCCATGAATACTTATTAGGTCCGCATACCGATGAAAGATCTATATCATTCATGACTCTTGCGTTGAATTCCGCTGAGTTCTCAGTAGATGCACTGTTTACTTTGTCGGCAAACCATTTGAGCTGTTCTGCAGTTTTGATCTCATAGTATCCGTCGGGCATAAGCTCCGGCTCTGTTGGATCGGTGACCTCTACAGTACATCTGGCAGTCTTGCCGCCATCAATGGTTCTTACTATAATATCTGCCGTACCTGATCCGACTGCCGTTACATTTCCTTCTGTATCGACATCCGCAGCAAGCTTGTTGTCCGATGTCCATAAAACAGCTTTATTCTCTGCTTCGGCAGGTTCAACGGTTGCCGTAAGCTTTACAGTGTCTCCCCTTGTCATCTTAAGTGAAGTCTTATCCAGCTTTACACCTGAAACAGGGGTCTTTCCGCCAGATGAACCGTACTCAAAACCGAAGGTATTGAAGTAGCTGTAATTATCGCCTGACTCAAGGGCAATAGCAAGTTTATTCTGAATAAGGAATTCGGCAGGCAGCTCCACTGAGAAGCTTCCGTCAGGATTATCGTTCACTGTAAAGTCGTAATCTGATCCAGCCATGAAGTCCCAGCTGACATCTCCTGTCTTGGGATCAAACAATGCACACATGGACTGCATTCCGGCTACTGCATTTGCAGGGTATTTAACAGTGACAGTCTTTGTTCCCTCAGGAACCTTTACCTTATAGTAAGGAAACTCACCAGGTGCGTCATAATGATTTATAAAGCACTTGCCCGATGTAAAGTCCGTTATAGGTGTTTTGGAAATATCGGATTTTATCTCCGTAAATAGGCATCCGCTATAGGGATCACCCTTTACTTCTATGGTAGCTGTTGCACTTGCATATCTTGCATTGGGCGTGCCGCACTGAGTATCTGTTCCGAGCAGATAATATGTTCCGGCTTCTTTGGGAACGGTTATCTTGAATGTTCCGTTCCTGCCTTCTGCAGAAGCCACCTTCTTATAATTTGAATCGTAAAGATCCACATTGATATCAGCTACAGGAACGAAGTCTTCGGTTCCTCCGTCAGACACTGATCTTGTCTGATACTTGAGTGCCTGTACTACAAGTTCCGATCCGGCTTCCACCTCATAGGATTCAGCATCAAAGCGGGCAAATGCACCACCGTCGCTCCAGAAGTTCCAGTCGGTAAACATTCCTATATCTATCGCATCATTATCTGACAGAAGGATATAGTCCGCAGTTGATCCCCAGCCCGGATTCATAAGGGGATAAACATGGTTTCTGTAATACATAAGGTTTTCATCATGTCCCCAGAACTTATGGCAGTACAGTGATGTGGGGCTTCCGGTAATGCTGAGAGCCGGATTCGTTGCCTCGTAAGCAGTTGCATCAAACATATTGCTTACAACTCCGGGCTCCTGATACTCCAGAAGGCCCGATGTACCCTTGCAGCAGGCCTCATCGGGAAGGCCCATGTAGAAGTGTTCCAGCAGATAGATGTAAAGGTGAAGTGCCGTCGGTCTCTCTATGACATTGGAACCGGTATATGGACCCTTGCCGTTGTCTGTTCCGTATCTGTAAAATCTCTCCAGTCCGTAAAGTCCCAGATCAAAATACGGTACGGTTACCGGCACATGAAGCAGCGGCGTTAAGTTCTCGTCATTTCCTTTGATCGGAACACCGTCACTGTTTACAGTTACCCATACTTTTACCTGTGAGGCAGGAGTTTCATCATAATTGTACTGGCTGGAGCTGCCTTCGGGTGCAGCTTCAACAGTAAAATTCATTTTGAAACTCGCCTTTGATCCTCCACTGCATTCTGCGGTTATTACCGGATAATAATTGCCTGTTTTTCCGACGCTGAAAATAAAATGTCCGTCTTTGGTTATCTTTGTCTGATTACCAAAGTCGCCGCCCGACAGACTGTAAACCAGTTCGTGGTGGTCAGAATCGCTGAACACAGTAGAAAGATCAACAGAATAGAGCTGGCCTACCGTAACGCTTACATTTTTTGGTGCAGTTGACAGTATTGATATACTGCAGGTCCCTGCTGCCATTACCGGCAGACAGACCGAAAGCATCATAGTAAGCACCAGCAGAAGCGAAAGCACTTTTCTGAATTTCTTTTGTTTCATTTTCACACCCTCTTTAAAGTATATTGTGAACGCATTGTGCGAGCACTAACATAATCAGATCATTTCAAAATAAATGACCGTCACCCTCAAGTATCCTCTGTTTGCCCTAAGGCTCCCTGTGTTCATTTCGACCGGGGCTTTTCCCCGTTAACCGCATTGTTATTTCCGCTGTGTCTGTATCCTTCCGCAGTCGGTATCTGAAAATACCGGCCTGATATATGACACCATATTTTTATTTCCGCGACATTTCGTCTCTTTGACAGCACCGAGTATAAACAAAAAGCTGCGACAGCATATAAAATGCTGCCGCAGCCGTTTTTGCGCAACCAAAAAAACCTCATGTGCAAAATTCCGTGCACTGAGATGAGGATATAAACTCAAGCAGGTCTCCTGACTTGCGCCTCATCAGCTCGGCATACCTTCTCGGAAACAGTGTTTCCAATGGCTGAAATTTAATATCCAATGCCTTGCCTACGCGCCCACAGTGGCGGTACCGTTCGGGCTTTTACCCGATTCCCTATTATTTGCTGTCAAAATGACAGACAACACTTGAGTCTTATTTGATTTAAACACTGCTACTATACCCCCTTTTTTTTGCTTTGTCAAGGTATTAAACTTAAATTTTTATAACATATTCTATTATTTCAACAATAAACACAGAATATTTTGTAGATAATTTCGAGTTATTGTCTCTATTTGGTGTCAAAGATTACAAAATGGTTACAAATGAAACTATACACGGAAATCGAACCAGCGTCAACCACTTTTTGCGGAAACCTGTGAACATTCTGAAAA
>RCNI01001554.1_pt1 | contig 12205 bp, 13 predicted proteins | sample 2041151 | NCBI WGS metagenome assembly RCNI01 (sample SAMN09708214, study PRJNA481090) | feces metagenome | isolation source: feces | place: Antarctica: Albino Rookery
GCATGTGGGGGTGGTTATGCCCAAGTCGTTCCAATGAGCGATATTAATTTGCACTTTACCGGTGACATGCATGCAATTACTACTGCGAATAATCTCATTGCGGCGGTATTAGATAATAGTATCTATCAAGGAAATCCATTACAGATTGATGTCAATCGGATTGTGTTCAAACGTTGTTTGGATATGAATGATCGTACCTTACGGAACATCACAATTGCGCAAGGTGCGAGTACAAATGGGGTTGAACGCAAAGATGGATTTGTGATTACGGTCGCAAGTGAAATGATGGCAATTCTTTGTTTAGCGACAGATTTAAAAGACTTCGAACAACGGGTTTCAAGAATGATCGTTGCCTATGATGTGAATGGAAACGAAGTACGGGTAAAGGATTTAGGTTGTGAAGGGGCTGTTTCAATCATTATGAAAGATGCCTTAAAGCCAAACTTAGTACAGTCTTTAGAACATACACCGTTCTTTATTCATGGTGGCCCATTTGCCAATATTGCCCATGGATGTAATTCCATTCAAGCAACGAAATTTGCTTTGAAGTTGGGCGATTATGTTGTGACGGAAGCGGGATTTGGAGCGGATTTAGGAGCGGAAAAGTTCTTGAATATCAAATGCCGTGCAGCGAATTTGAAACCAGATGCGATTGTATTAGTCGCAACCATTCGTGCCCTTAAGATGCATGGTGGTGTGGAAAAGGATCACTTAAACGAAGAGAATGTCGAAGCGATGTTAAAAGGGTGTTCTAACCTAGAACAACATATGGCATCCCTTGATAGCTTTGGCTTACCTTATGTCATTGCGATCAATCAATTTGCATGTGATACAAACGAAGAAATAGACGCCTTAGAAGCTTGGTGCAAGAATCGACATGTCGATGTTGCGTTGTGCAATGGCTTTGAAGAAGGTGGAAAAGGGATGCTTGATTTAGCAAATAAAGTCGTTGCTTTATGTGAGAAAGAAAGCACCTTTACGTATACCTATGCATTAGAAGATTCGATTGAAGAAAAGATCACAAAGATTGCAAAGACAATCTATGGGGCCGATGGAATTGAATTGAGTGATGAGGCGAAAGAAAAGATTGCCCTATACACGAAGATGCATTATGACAACTTGCCAATTTGTATGGCAAAGACACCAAATTCCTTGAGTGATCAAAAAGATCTCAAAGGAAAACCAGAACATTTTAAAATCCATGTGCGTGATTTGTCGCTATCGAATGGAGCTGGGTTTATTGTTTGTTATACCGGGAAGGTATTAACGATGCCAGGCTTACCAAAAGATCCAGCGGCGATGCATATGGGTGTCAACGAAGAAGAACAAATCTTTGGATTGTTCTAAGGAAGGAAAGGATTCATGAGCTCGATTGCCTATGTAAGTGATGAGTCGATGCTTTCATATCATCGGCTACAAGGAAGTCGTTCGCTTAATTTTTGGCGATTGACGAGTCGAAATACATTTACAGATTTCCACAAAGGGGACTTGTTGTTTTTCTATTGTAAGCTACAAGGACAAAGTGAGAAGGCTTTTGTGGGTTATGGGCATTATGATGGGAATGCGTCATTGAGCTTGAATCAGATGTGGAATCGCTATGAGAAAGAAAATGGCTTTGACACAAAAGAAGATTTACAAAGAGAAATAGAACGTTTAGCACGCAATCATGTCGTACCGAAGCGAATGAATTGTTTGTATTTAAAGGACATTGTGTTCTTTGAACAGCCAGTATTTCCAAGTGATGTTGGCATTCAGATTTCGTCAAAACTAGAAAGTTATACGTATTTAGATCAGATTGATCCAAATGCGACGGTAAAGATTCTTCAAAAAGCAGAAGAGTTTGGGATTGATTCTTGGTCAACATTGGACTTTGAACGATCTGAAAATATCTTTGAAAAAGATGAAGTTCGTTATCTTTTAACGAATATAGGTATGACGGATGAATTGCGCGAAAGTGAAATACGGCGTATCAAACATTTGGCAAACCTTGCAAGAAAAGAAGGCTTTGAAGGCATTCGCAATAGTTATGATTCCTTTTCCTTTGAGGGGCATCATTTGATTTTGCGAATTCCCTTTGCGCCAAGTCGTAATGACTATGGCAAACGATTCCAAAGTCTTGCAGGGAAACTTGTGATGTATGCCATGTTTGTGCAGCGAACGAAATGTGTAGAAACGTTAGAGTTTCGGATTGATACCGAAGAAGAATTTGATCGAACGGAAATCAATACGTTACTAGAAGTGATGGGGTTTAAGACATGAAAGATTATGAAATTATCGTTGTAGGTGGAGGTCATGCCGGGATTGAGGCCGCATTAGCCGCAAGTCGACTACACCACAAAACCGCCTTACTCACATTAAATATTGATTTAATTGGGAAGATGCCATGTAACCCATCCGTGGGTGGACCGGCAAAAGGAATTGTTGTACGTGAAGTCGATGCCTTAGGTGGGCAAATGGGTAAAACAGCAGACGCAACAGCGTTGCAGTTTAAGATGTTAAACTCAGCCAAAGGACCTGGGGTTCGTGCGTTACGCGTACAATCAGACAAGCTATTGTATTCAAAAATGATGAAGGAAGTTTGTTTGAACCAAGAAAACTTAGATGTCATTGAAGGAATGGCTGTGAAGCTCAATGTTGAAAACAACAAAGCGACAGGGGTAACGTTGAAGGATGGAACGGTATTAACAAGTGATATTGTCATTCTTACAACCGGAACCTATATGGCTGGTGTGAATATGATTTCGGATGAAGTCAAAGAAGGTGGACCAGACTTAGAAGAAACGACAAAGGACTTATCGGCGTCGATTCGTGAAGCTGGACTAAAGACCTTCCGTTTAAAAACAGGAACACCAGCACGTGTTCTTACATCGTCGATTGATTTTGAAAAGACGAATCTAGAAGTCGGAACCGATGGCTTCTATACGTTTAGTCAAGAAACGAAGGAAATCCTTCCATTTGAGAAACAAGTGCCATGTTATATGACCTATACAACACCAAAGACCCATGAAATTATTTGGGCAAATATCAATAAGTCCTCTGTATATTCTGGTGTTGTAAAGGGTGTAGGACCTCGCTATTGTCCATCCATTGAAGATAAACTCAAACGTTTCCAGGATAAACCAAGACATTTATTGTTCTTAGAACCAGAGAGTTTGGAATTAGATACGACGTATGTACAAGGCTTTTCGACGTCCTTACCAAGGGATGTACAGGAAGAGATGTATCATTCCTTACCTGGCTTTGAGAATTGTGTGATTAAGAAGTATGCCTATGCGATTGAATACGATGCGATTGATCCAGTGCAGATGTTACCTAGCTTAGAGAATAAATACATTGAAAACTTCTTTACAGCTGGCCAAGTGAATGGAACAAGTGGATATGAAGAAGCAGCTGGGCAAGGGTTAATTGCCGGAATCAATGCGGTTAGTAAATTAGAAGGAACTGAACCTGTTATCTTACAGCGTGATGAAGCGTATATTGGGGTTATGATCGATGATTTAACCACTAAGGGTACGAAGGAACCATATCGTTTACTTACAAGCCGTGCAGAATTCAGATTGTTACTACGACATGACAATGCCGAAGAACGGTTGATTGAAATTGGTTATAAGAAGGGTCTTGTATCACAAGAACGCTATGATGCCTACTTAGAGCGACAAGCACAACTTCAAGAGTTAAAAGAAGAATTAAAGAATACGGTCTTCTTGCTCGATGATGAAAAGGTATACGCCTACCTAGCAAGCATTGGGTATGATCGCAATGAGCATATTGGAATCAATGGTTTGAACTTAATTAAGCGTCCAAATGTGACGAGTTATGAATTGTTTAAATCGATTGGTATTGAAAAAGATAAACAGCTTTGTGAGAAGCTTGATATAGAAGTGAAATATGAAGGCTATATCAACAAGGCAAAGCGTGAAGCTGAGAAGTTATCCAGCATGGAAGAAATCAAATTAGGTTTGGATTTCAACTATGATGAAGTCGATAACTTGTCATTAGAAGGCCGTGCAAAGTTGATGGAATACAAACCCGCAACAATGGGTCAAGCAAGTCGTATATCCGGAGTCAATCCAGCTGATATTGCCGTACTTGCAATTGCCATTCGGCAAGGAAAGGGAGTAAAGGCAAATGAGGATTGAGGATGTCATTAGTCAAGTCAATGTCTATGGATTCAATGAATCAATCAAGGGTTCAAAGTATCCAATGGCCGTTGATTTAAGCAAAGTAAATGATGAAATTACAAAGACTGCTCGGGTGCTTGCAAGCGCAAAACAGGGCAGTGGACATGATAATTTCTTGAATGGGATTATTGTCCAATTTGATTTAACATTTACAAACAAAGCATGGGTAGAAGCGGAGCGCTATCATTTCTTAGACTTCGTTTCAAGCCAATCTACAATGCATCGCATTACAAAGTTTGATTTAGACAAAGCGTATATTGAATATACAGATCCTAGAATCATTGCGATTATGAAGGAGAAAGTAGCTTCTTATAATGCCTTATTAGAACAAATTGAAACCATGAAAAAAGAAGGAAATGATGTGAAGGAATTGAATGAAGAAGCAAAGGTGAAATACCTTGAGATTCTGTATTCCAATCCTGCAGGGTTCCGTTTAACAGCGCGTATGACTACGAATTACCGTCAGTTAAAGACGATCTATGCACAACGCAAAACACATCGCTTGCCAGAGTGGCGTGCCTTCTGTGATTGGGTAGAGACATTGCCAGAAGCTAGCTTTATCGTTGGCGAATGAAAAGGCTATTAATCCTACTCATTGCATGTGTGTTGCTTTGTAGTAGTGGATGTAAAAAAGAAGAAACAGATGTTACTGAAGTAGAAGAAACGATTGCGATGTGGATTTCGTTTTTGGAATATCAAGAAAATGAAATGCCTCTCGAATCGTTTGTGGAAACGACGGTTACGAATTGTAAGGAATTAGGGGTAAATACTCTATACGTGCATACATCCGCCTTTACGGATGCGTTTTATGAATCAAAGATCTATGATCAAAATGAAGTGATTGTAGGCAATGATCCATTTGCGATGTTTGTAAAGGAAGGGCATAAACAAGGGTTGAAAGTCTATGCTTGGGTGAATCCATTGCGTAGTGTTGAAGTGGAAGAGATTCAAACCTTAGATATTACCAAGTCTGGTAGTAAGCAATTGATGGAATGGGCGAAGACGAATGATGAACGTTTACGACAAGTGAATGGCCGTTATTATTTGAACCCAGCCTATCAAGAAGTAGTGGATTTGGTGAAGGAAGTTGTTTTGGAACAGATTCATAACTATAAGATTGATGGTGTCATCTTGGATGATTATTTCTATCCAGATGGCGTGGATCAACGCTTTGATGCCTATGTGTATTCAAAGGCGTTAAAAGAAAATGAGTCGCTAGAACGAAGTGCATTCCGCATTCAGGCAACGAATCATTTGGTCGATGAACTACATCAAACCTGTAAACAAGAAGGCCTTCCATTTGGGATTTCTTGTTCGGGGAATATTCAAAACAATTTAGAACTATTGTTCGCAGATCCATACGCATGGTGTGAGAATAAGTATGTTGACTTTTTAGCTCCACAGATTTATTGGGGGTATCAACACCCGATTAAACCATTTAAAGAAACATTTGAAGAATGGGCAGTCATTGCCAAAGACATTCCTCTAATGCCGGCTTTAGCGGCGTATAAGTGTGGAGTGGAAGATGTGTATGCCAAAGATGGAAAAGATGAATGGATTGATCATACAAACATGTTAGCGATGCAAACAAAGACCTGTTTGGATCATAATGGGCGTGGTGTTTCGTATTTCCGCTACCATTCGCTGTATCAACCAAGTAGTGGGGTTGATATGAGTAACGAGATTGAAGCTTTACAACAAACGCTACAAAACATAGAACGGAAGTAGACGTATGAGAATTGAAGAATTAGTAAAATATGCAAAGGAATGTCATGTGGAGTTGAGCGATGAAATGATTGCCCAACTAGAACAGTATGGGGCTATTTTGAAAGAATGGAACCAGGTTATGAACTTGACAGGCATTGATGAAATCGAAGAAGTTCGTGAGAAACATTACTTGGATTGTATTCTTCCTTTGAAACATGTCGAATTGAAGGGAAATGTGGCGGATGTTGGATCTGGGGCAGGGTTTCCTGGGTTGGTGTTTGCGATTGTAAAACCAGAGGCCCATTTGACGCTGATTGAACCGACTGGGAAGCGTTGTAATTTCTTGAATGAAGTTGTAAAGCAGCTTTCTTTAACGAATGTGGAAGTGGTGAATGAACGTGCGGAAGATTATGCGATGAATCATCGGGAATCCTTTGATTTTGTAACGGCACGTGCCGTTGCCAATCTTCCGGTATTAAGTGAATTGTGTGTGCCACTGATTCATGTAGGTGGGACATTTGTCGCATTAAAAGGAAATCGTGGGCAAGAAGAGTTAGAGGCTAGCTTGCATGCGATGAAGGTGTTAGGTTGTGAAGTGAGTGATGTGTTTGAAGATCATTTGCCAAATGGCGATGTTCGCATCAATATCATTACCAATAAGACAAAATCTACACCAAAACAATATCCTAGGGCGTATGCCAAGATTAAGAAGAAGCCATTGTAAGAAGAAAGGGGATGCCGATGTTGCCAAATAAGTTGTTTGATTTTTTTGATAAAAAGAATACTGGTGAAGTGATTCGGATCAAGACGGATTTGATTCAGGCATCTTTGTACCAACCACGGATTCATTTTGATCAAAAGGCGTTAGAGGAATTAGCGGCTTCGATTGAAGCAAATGGGCTAATTCAACCGATTACGGTACGTGTTGTTGAGGACCATTATGAGATTATTGCTGGGGAACGGCGGTTTCGAGCGTGTCAGTTATTGAATCGTGAAGAAGTGGAGTGTTATGTGTTGTCGCCAAGTGAGAATGAGGCGGCGGAGATGGCTTTGGTTGAGAATATTCAACGGGAGAATTTATCCGCGATTGAAGAAGCGAAGTCTTATGTTGCGATTATGCGACAATCGGGCTTAACGCAACAGAAAGTGGCGAAGAAGGTTGGTAAGAGCCAGTCTTCGATTGCCAATAAGATTCGTTTGTTAAACTTACCAGAAGAGATTCAGATGGGGGTTGTTGAACAAACGATCTCAGAGCGTCATGCTAGGGCGCTTTTGACCGTAAAAAAAGAGAAACAAATCGATGTCTACAAAGAGATTGTAGACAAGAAATACAACGTAAGAGAAACCGAGTCTTTCATTCAACGCTTATCGGATACGGATAAGAAAGATGTGAAGAAGAAGCCTCTTACGAAGGGATTTACACGCAATATTAAGATTGGCATCAATTCCGTCAATGAATGCGTGGCCATGATTAAAAAGATGGGAATTGAAGTGAAATTAGAAACGAAGGAAACGGATGAAGATTTGATTATGTCGATTCGTTTTCCGAAGGGATAAGGAGTATTAAGATGGGGAAAATTATTGCGATTGCCAATCAGAAAGGCGGAGTTGGAAAAACGACGACGAGTATTAACCTATCCGCAGGACTTGCCTATGCGAATCGTAAAGTCTTGTTAGTTGACTTTGATCCACAGGCCAATGCGTCACGAGGAATCGGTGCTTACAGCAAGGGATTTGATATCAATCATTCGGTATATGAAGTATTGATGGTAGATGATACGGTCCAACAGAATCGTGTGGAATTGGATTTGCCACCACTGCATGTGTTACCTAGTACGATTAATTTGTCGGGTGCGGATGTGGAAATGGCAACGTCCTATGAACATGGAAGAGAACGCTTGTTGAAGGCGAAGCTTGATGCGGTGAAGGATCAATATGACTACATTATTATTGACTGTCCACCAAGTTTAGGGCTTTTGAATACCAATGCATTAACCGCTGCGGATTCGGTAATGATTCCAGTTCAATGTGAGTATTTTGCCTTAGAAGGATTGACGCAGCTACTATCTACAATTCGTTTGGTACAGAAGTTGTGGAATCCAAATCTAACAATCGAAGGGGTCTTGTTAACGATGTTTGATGTGCGTACAAGATTGTCGATTGAAGTCCAACAAGAAGTTCGTAAGTATTTCAAGGAAAAGGTGTATCAGTGCTATATTCCAAGAAATGTAAAGCTATCCGAAGCACCATCTAGAGAACAGAGTATCTTTGAATACGATACCCGTAGTGAAGGTGCGAAGGCGTATGCGAATCTTGTGAAAGAAGTGATTACCCAAAATGAAAAGGGAGGAAACGTTCGATGAAAGGAAAAAGTAATAAAGCCCTAGGTAAGGGAATTAATGCGATTTTCGGTTCAAATGTGGAACAGGTTCTTGATGAAATCCAAGCAAATGCGGAAGTAGAACCTGGGCGTCGTTCGGTGATGATTCCATTGAATGAAATTCGTCCAAATCCTTACCAACCACGAAAAGAGTTTGATCAAAAGGCTTTGAAAGAATTGGCAGAGTCCATTCGTGTGCATGGGGTATTTACACCAATTTTGGTTCGTAAGAGTGTTAAGGGCTATGAGTTGCTTGCTGGGGAACGTCGTTTGCGGGCAGCGAAGTTAGCGAAGCTTGAAAAGATTCCAGCAATTGAGATGGAATTTACCGAAGAAGAGATGATGGAGCTTTCGTTGCTTGAAAATATTCAACGCGAAAACTTGAATCCGATTGAAGAAGCGTTGGCGTATGAGTCGTTGTTAAAGCGTTTGAACTACACACAGGAAAAACTAGCGGAACGCGTTGGGAAGAGTCGTGTGTATTGTGCAAATATGATGCGTCTTTTGAATTTGCCAGAAGAAGTACAAGAGATGGTGAGTTCGAAAGAATTATCCATGGGGCATGCAAGAGCGTTATTGAGTTTGGAAAAAGAAGAGACCATTATTGAAGTTGCAAAATACATTGTGAAACACCAACTATCGGTTCGTGATGTGGAACAGTATGTGCGTGAGTTAAAGGGTGTTGTAAAACAAGAAAAGAAGAAAGAAGTACAAGTGGATCCTCATTTGGCAGACTTGCAAACAAATCTTTCGAAGAAATTGGATACGAATGTCACTTTAACCGATAAAAAGATGGTTATTAAGTTTAAAAACACGGATGAAATGAACCGAATTTTAGAGATTCTTGGGTGTTTGGAGGAGTCACTTTGACAAATTCGCCAAATTATCCATTGAATCTTGTTAAAAAAATATTAAGATGTTCTAGTAAACGAAAATCGAAAAGCGGAGGACGTAATGGAAAAGTTCCCTTATAAGATTGCCATATTGTTGGAAATCATTGGTCTTGCAAGTGGATTGTTGGATAAGAGTTACGCCTTGGGGTATACCCTTGGGGCTCTTGTGTCACATGTGATCTATTTGGGGGATGTACGCTATTGGAATTCTGTTTTAGATTTTGGAAGAGTAGGTAAGACAACCGGGATGGGGCATTCACTTATGAACTACGGGATGATGGCTGCGGCGATGATCTTTTGTGTGAAAGTTCCTGAATGGTGTAATATCTTTGCCTTAACATTGGGGCTATTTAATGTGAAGGCATGTATTCTTCTAAGCACATATCGTTCTCGAAAGGAGGGATGAGATGGCTGCTACTTTACAAAGTGATTGCTACGTCATTATTCTAGAGACGATTCTGATTGCGTTTTTTGCGATTCGGATGAGTAAACGAATTAAAGGTCTAGATCCAATGGAAAAGCCAAAAGGGATTGTTCTACCAGTGATTCTTTTAGCGGAATACATTGATGGAATGGTTACGGAGTCAGTTGGAAAAGAGAATTCAAGATTGTTAACGCCGTATATTATTACGATTACGATTTATATTTTCATGTCTAACACGATTTCCTTATTTGGCTTAGCAAGTCCTACAGCGAACTTATCGGTAACGTTATTATTAGCGATTATCACATGGGTTCTTATTCAGATTACGGAATTTAAGTACCAAGGTACGAAGGGGTATTTCCATTCATTCTTGGAACCAATTCCAGTGATGTTACCAATGAATATTATTGGTAAGTTTTCACTTTTGATATCACTGTCTGTACGTCTGTTCGGTAATATTATCAGTGGTGGAATTATGATGGGGTTGGTATACAACTTCACGCAAATGCTATCCAATGGTATTGCTGGATTCCTTGGCGCACAAGGTGGGGTATTCAACTTTTTAGCCCCTGTATTAGCGCCGGTGTTGCATGCGTACTTCGATTTATTCGCAGGTGCAATTCAGACATTGGTATTTGTATCACTAACCGTAGTTCTTATTGGGAATGACGTTCCCGAAGAAATAAAGAAAGGTATTATCTAGGAGGAAAATAAATTATGGATAACTCAAAAGGTTTAATTGCAATTGGTGCTGGTTTAGCATGTATGACAGGTATGTTTACAGGTCTTGGAGAAGGTAAGGTAGCTGCGGCTGCGTGTGAAGCGATTGGTAAGAATCCAGAAGCAGAAGCAAAGATTCGTTCCACAATGATTTTAGGTATCGCTTTATCAGAAACATGTGCCATCTACGGTCTACTTGTTTCTATTCTTCTAATGTTCGCATACGGTAAGTAAGGTACAAAGATGTCATTAAATGTCGATATCATGGGACAGCTTATCCCAAATGTAAGCACCATGATCGTACAGTTATGCTCGACATTTGTCCTGTTCTTATTGATTCATAAGTATTTATGGAAAGCGATTCAAGACTATCTAGCCGATCGCTCAAATAAAATGCAAGCGGATCTTCTTACGAGCGAACAAGCTAAGTTAGAAGCGTTGGAAGATCGTAAAAAGGCACATGAAGAACTTTCTAAGGCCGGATCAAAGGGCGAAGAAATCGTCAATGCGGCTATGAAAGAAGCTAAGTTTGAAAAAGAAAACATCTTAGCACAGGCAAATAAAGAGGCAGACGCATTGCGCAAAAAAGCTCATGAACAAATCGAGGCAGAACGTGCTTCGATGTATGACTCCATGCAAAAAGAAATGGTTGAAGTCGCTATGGCTGCAGCTAGTAAATTGATTGGAGCTCAAAGTGATGCGGCAATGGACCGTAAGGCTGTTGATGCATTTGTAAAGGAAACGACTCATGAGTAGTGAAATCGCTGGACGTTACAGTCAAGCAGTATTTGAGATTGCGCAAGAAAACGGTACGATTGAAGAATTAAAAGAACAAGCGAAAGTAATTCAGGCAGTGTTGGCTGAAAATCCAATTCTTCATGAATTCTTCCGCGCCGTTAAAATCACAAAAGAAGAAAAGAAGAACATGATTGAAGAATGCTTCGGCAAACTCAATCGGAATGTGGTCAACTTCATGAAACTACTCGTGGACAAAGACCGCATGTATTACCTAGAAGAAATCTTAGAAGAAGTCATTGCTTTAAGTAATAAGGCATTAGGTATAGAACTTGCAGTTGTCTATAGCGTAAGAAAGCTTCCTCAAGAAGATCTTGATCGTATCCAAGCAGCGTTACAAACAAAGCTTGGTGGTAAGGTCTTGATTGAAAATAAGATTGATGAATCCTTGATTGCCGGTATTAAGGTCGTAGTTGGTTCTACGGTTACCGATGTATCGATGGCGAACTCAATCGAAACGATGAAAAAACAACTGCTTAAGAAAGGAGATACACAATGAATGGTATTAGACCAGAAGAGATTAGTTCTTTAATCAAAGATAAGATTAAGAATTATGATCGTGAAATCCGTTCAGATGATGTAGGATACGTTATTTCTACTGGGGATGGTATTGCCAATGTACAAGGAATTGACAAGGCAATGGCATCTGAGTTGTTGATGTTCCCACATGATGTATTTGGAATGGTATTGAACCTAGAAGAGGACCACATTGGTGTCGTTCTATTCGGTGATGCCACAATGATTAAAGAAGGCGATGAGGTAAAACGTACAGGCCGCATCGTAGAAGTCCCAGTTGGCGATGCGCTACTTGGTCGTGTTGTAAACGCACTTGGTCAGCCAATCGATGGCAAGGGAGATATTAAGAGTGATAAGTTCCGTGAAATTGAACGTGTCGCTCCAGGTGTTATGACTCGTAAGTCTGTACACCAACCATTACAAACAGGGTTGAAGGTGATTGACTCCATGATCCCAATTGGTAAGGGACAACGTGAGTTGATTATCGGTGACCGTGAAACTGGTAAAACTGCAATTGCCGTAGATACAATCATCAACCAAAAAGGCAAAGATGTGTACTGTATCTATGTAGCGATTGGACAAAAAGAAT
>RCNI01001555.1_pt1 | contig 12203 bp, 8 predicted proteins | sample 2041151 | NCBI WGS metagenome assembly RCNI01 (sample SAMN09708214, study PRJNA481090) | feces metagenome | isolation source: feces | place: Antarctica: Albino Rookery
GTAAAGGCAGCCGATGACCCCGAAAGAATGCTTGGTGAGCTGGGATGAGAATCATTTTGTCTCCGGCAAAGAAGATGAAAACTGACCTGGACTCCCTCCCCTGCTGTACAGATCCTGTGTTTTTGCAGGATGCGCAAAAGATTCTGTCTGTTATGCAGGAAAAATCCTATGCGGAACTTAAAAAGCTATGGGCGTGCAACGATACTATTGCGCAGCAAAATTATCAGCGCATTCAGAAAATGGATCTACAGCAGAACCGAACCCCTGCAATCCTGTCCTACGAGGGAATTGCTTATCAGTATATGGCACCTGCGGTTTTTGAAGATGCCCATCTTGCATATGTACAGGAACATTTGCGGATATTGTCGGGATTTTACGGGGTTTTGAAACCTATGGATGGCGTACAGCCTTACCGTCTTGAGATGCAAAGCCGATTGAGCGTAGATGACAGTTCAGACCTTTATGGATTCTGGGGAGATAAGCTATATCAGGAAATCAAAGATGATGGTGTTATCATTAATTTGGCCTCCAAAGAATACGCAAAAGCCATAGAGAAGTATCTCACCCTACAGGATACCTATATCACCTGTTCCTTTTGCGAAATGGTTCAGGGGCGTCTGGCGCAAAAAGGTACCTATGCCAAAATGGCCAGAGGAGAAATGGTTCGATTTATGGCAGAACACCAGATTTGCAATCCTAAAGAGATTCAGCGCTTTGATCGTCTGGGGTATGAATACAGCCGTAAATTCTCAGATGAAACGCACTACATATTTATAAAAACGAATACAAATAAGGAGACCTCCATTTAGGAGGTCTCCTTATTGTATGCATGGGAAAATAATTTAACGGGATTTGCGTTTTACAATCAGAACGATTACAACGACCAGGCAGATAGCAGAAACAACGAGGATGGAAATAAGCAGCACAACATTGGTGGAATCACCGGTCTGCGCAGATCCATTATTGTCTGTGGGGGTGCTGGGAGTTGTGGGTTCGGTAGAAGGATCTACCGGAGCTTCGGAAGGAGCTGTCGGATCCACAGGATCTACGGAGACTTCCGTACAGGTAATATCCGCACGGTTGCGAATACGAAGTCGTGCAGGCTCGCCATCGAAACTATTGTCGTAGGATACGCAGCCCACTGCTTCAATGCTGCAGCCAACTTGCAGATTTTCCACATCCTTATTGGTTGTAATATAACCGTCAATGAAGATTCTGGCTTCGTTTCCAGCTTCATCCTTTACGATGATTGTCTGAACCAGGCCGTTTACCTTCTCGAAGCTAACTACTTTACCCTTCAGTTTGGCAAGCAGACCGAGAACAGAGCCGTCATTAATCTGCTTTGCAGTAACGTCCGTAGGTACAATCGGGGTCTCTTCACCGATTTTTTCAACAGAAATCACGGCAATCTGGCGCTCTCCCTGATAGGAGGAGGTTGTGCCGGTAATGCGCAGCTTGTCACCGATCTTGTAGTTACCGGCTACAGGGAATGCGTTAATACCGCCGGTTTCATCCTGCAGATAAATGCAGTCGAAGAAGGCCGTGTTCTTGTCATAGCCGGAGGCGTTGGAGGTGACGATACCTTCAATGGTGTACTTGAAGCCTTCCTCGGGCTGCTTCTGAACCTCGGCAATGGGGGTAATGGTCACAGGATTGAGACGGTTGAGCAGATTCTCACACACTTTATAGTTTGCGTAATTCTTTTCGGAACCATTATCTTCAATCTTTGCCTGAACCTCGAAGTTGGACATGAATGCAGCACCGGATACAATGATAAGGCCCTTCCCCTCCAGCTGTTCGCTGGCCATAATCATCAGACGTTCATCACCGGCAGCATATTCGTATTTGGCAACATCATCACCGCCCAGACCATCTCGGTCGGTATCCTTGGAGTAAGTAGAACTGTGACCGAAAACGACAGGGCTGACAGTGCCAGGAAGCTTACCGTCTACCGTACTGATGGAGGCACCGCCATAGTGGCTGAATACCTCGGTGTAGAGACGGTCATAGGGATGTTCGGGATCCACTTCCACACGATCGGTGAGGAAGTTATTTCCATAAGTGTTGAAGTACAAGCGCCAGGGATCAACACCGTCGGCAGCACCCCGCACATCGTCATAAGTAGCGTCATCGTTGATACGCAGGCTGGAGCCCAGAGCTTCCAGAATGGTGTTCTGGGTGGCGGCCATGTGCTTATCTGCAGGAATGCCATTGGGGAATGCCTCCGGATAATCTTCATAGTGGTCAGACCAGCCGGCCATGATGACCACACCGCCGCTTTGGTTAAAGGACTGAATGGCTTTTATCTCCGCATCCGTATAGGTTAGGAGCGCTGCCTGCGCTTCTTGCAGACGGCGAGAAGGTGCGGTGAAAATCATTGCCTTAAACTTGGGATTTGCGCAGGCGGCAATCAGATCATCGCTGGTATTGAGCATTACGGTACGGACGTTATACTTTGCAGCCAGCTGGCTGAAGTTACCCATGGCATCCTTATAATTGCCGGACACATACTCGTTATAGTGAGCAGCGTCAATGCCAAGATAGACCAGACTGTCGGCGTCCTGAATGTCCAGAGTAATGTCCTTGGAGAATGTGTACTCCTTGCCGTCCAGCTCTATTACAGCAGTAACAGTGATGGTTGTAACACGAGCTACCTTCGGTGTAAGCTTAAACGATACATCCAAAGTTCCGCTGGAAGGAATGGTCTTAGCCTCGGTGTCGGTAGCAAGAACTTCGCCGCCCTTGACCGCATAGGTCATAGCCTTGATGGTGGCAGGCATGGTCTCACTATTAAACAGCGTTGTGGTCAGAGACAGTTCCTCGTTGGTGACAGGGATTTGTGTGCCGCAGGACAAAGAGGAAATACCAAGCTTCAAGCTTTCACCTACCCATACAGGGGCAGTTACAGCCAGGTTGCCGTCGCCCTGGGTGACACGGATATAGTAGTAGCTGTAGTCGCAGGGCAGCTCACAGGCCAGTTCACCGGTAGATAGAACAGCAGGATCGTCCCAGGTGTAAGCAACTTTACCGGAGTTTACAACCACTTCTACCTTGCTGATAGTGTCACTCTTGTCGGGATCAAAAACGCTTACATTGATATCCAGCTTCTCGGGTTTATTTTCCTCGGGAATACTGCTGCCCATCATAAGACCGTTTACGGTGTAGTACAGGGACAGGTTCTTATCCTCGGTGGAGTAGACACGATAGTTGCGAATTGCCTCATACAGGCCCTGTTCGCTAAAGTCGTCCGTGAGGATTACATCACGAGCATCATTTGCATTGCCCCACTTACCCTTGTGGTTATCCTGGTTGTTGGTAGGAACTACGTGCCAGCCTTTATCCAGTGCCATAGTGTAATACTCATAGCTGGGATAGTAGCCGCCGGCACCGATCTGGCCTTCGCCGTTACCGACTTCTACCATATGCATACGGCTGTCAATCACCGGATCCCAGTAGGAGAAATCGGAGAAGGTACCAAAGGTGCTGCCGGGGTGGTTAAACTGGCTGATAGAATCTACGCCTTCCGGCTGGCTCAGCAATGCGTAGTAGGCTTTCATGCCAGCATCGCTGGTCTTGTTGTTCAAAGTGGTGTTGTTACGGGATACGATACCGGGGGTATTGAAGGTGTTGATATGGCCGGGGCCGCCGGACCAGGTCATTTCAAAACCGCCCAGTGCCAGCATATCACTTTGCTGTTTGTTAAATTCTGCAATGGTGCTCTTATACGAATTCCAGATCTTCTGGCTTTCGGCACTGGCCAGGGACATATTGTACAGGGAGCCTTCGGGGTTTGCATCCGTCTTGGTGTCAAAGTAGTTAGAATGGTCAGTGAAAGCAACAAAATCTACGTTGGCACTGTCGGGAAGCTTTTTAATGTAATCCAGAGCGGATTCCAGGGAGCCGGAACCGTCCGAATAGGTTGTATGGGAGTGCAGCTGGCCAAAATACAGCTGATATGCCGCCTTACCGACGGTAAAGCTCCAAGTCTTGGCAGCTTCTTTGCCGTCAGCACGTTTTACGGTGACATTCACGGTAACCTTACCGTCTGCCATGTCTTTATCAGATGTATAGGAAATCTTGGAACCGTCATAGACAGCCTTCACGGTTTCGCCGTTGACCGTCATGGTTACTACTGCATTTTCGCCGGCATTGGAGATCAAAGCGGAGATTTCGGGCCGCTTCTGCTCCATTGTCTGACTGTTGGATGCAGGAGTCACATCACCGATCACGGGTTCATCTTTCACGGCAACGGTTGCAGAACCGGAGATGGCAACACCCTTACTGTCCTGTCCGATTACCTGAATGGAAAGCTCTGTGCCCTGGACATCAGCAGCGGGAACCGTGTAGGAACCGTCTTCATTGGCGGTGACAGGTTTGCCGTTTACTGTCACATTGAGATTCTTAACACCGAAGACAGCGTTTACTTCAACACTGAAGGTGTAGTCACTGCCGACAAAAGCATCACTTAAGCTGCCAAAGTTTACGGCAGGGGTGTTGATGACGCCGCCGTTCATATTGACACTGTCAGCAACGCCATAGAAGAAGAACTCGAAAATATCGTAGTTCGTGACTTTATTCATGCTGTAAGTCTTATAGCTGTCGGAATAGAATTCCAGATACTGGCTGTACTTACCGTTAAACTTGGCGGTACGGCTTTCCATCTGGAAGCCGCCTTTCTTTCCGGGGTTCAGCTTCCAGTCAGCATCGTTGCTGGCCTTAGCAGAATAGAATGCATTATTGCCGGTTCCGTTGGAGCACAGATAACCATAGGTTTCATTATGGAACCGGAAGTATTCACCGTTTTTCTCCACGGTAAAGACCACGCCGCCGTTGCCTGCCGTAATCTGATTTTTATCCAGAGTGGCGGCTGCGTTCAGAATGGAGGGACTTTCTGCATTGCCATTCTGCAGGGACAGAAGACCCTTGGAATTTAAGTTGTAGATGGTCACTTTGTCACCGTCAGAAGGCAGACCGTCTTCAACGGGCATGTCTTTCAGTTTATAGTCGTCGGAAGTGCCGTTACGCAACTGATATTTGCCTTTGAAGGCAGAGCAGCAGGCGTACAGGCCAATCACATCTTCTACAGAGGATCCAGCCTTTAAAGGTGCACCCTTAAAGAGCTTCGTGTCACCGGTGGCATCTTTTACAGGTGTAGCGCCGTTGCCGTTATAAGCACCCAGAGTTACATCTTTGATGTAGACATACTCGGAAAGATAATCGGGACCCATCTGGGAGACTGTAATTTCCTGGGCGGCAATGGGCGTAACTCCTGCTTTGACCACGGTCATTTCAGGATTTCTCATCTGCTTTACGCCGTTGTAATCCGTGATGTCACCGGTAATCTTTACCACATCACCCACTTTATATTTACTATAATTGGTAAAGTCAAAAATCTGGAAGCCGTAAATCTCACCGTCGATTACGTCTTCGAGAATGATGGAATTAATGCTTGGAGCATCCTTAAACGGATTGCCGTAATGGTAGACGACCTGGCCGATGACACTGACGCCCTTGGCTTGCGCAGTACCGGCCTGCTTTACGGTCAGCACACCGGAGGGAATCATATCGTCGGTGATGGGGTCTGCAATGGTACCGGCCAGTGTGATCTGGCTTTCGTTGGTTGTTCTTAGCTGGAACTTTTCTTTCCCGTTTTTCGCAAAGAAGCCAACTGCAGCGGTTACATCGATCTTATCCCCAACTTTCACAGGATACTGACCGTCAGTCTTTTTGACTGCAGCCTTGTATAGCTCAATGGTGTTGGTTCCGTCGGTTACCGTAATGGTGGGGGTCTTGTATTGACCGTTGTTATCGAAAATCTCCGTAATTTCCAAGCCGGTCACTTTTACATAGGTGCAGATATCGTCCGCCGTCAGAGCGGAGATCGTTGTTTTCTTGGGAGTTAGGTTTAAGCCGGAGCTTTTTACGAACGCAGCATTTCCCAGCTGAGGGGTACCGTTGAACTCAGTGCGGGAACCGGTAGCTGTGATCGTATCACCCAGTGCGATTTCATTGGAGTATTGAGAAAGACGTGCGCAAATCGCGCCGGTATCGTCCTGCAGATAGATATTTTGACCATCTACCAAAGTGACAACACCTTTGACCGTAAAGGAAGTTCCCTTTTCTCCGGCCAGTGCGGTAGAGATTGGCACACTGTCAGGTACGGGATCGGGCTTGGGATTTGGTGTTTCGCCACCCTCTTCGCCAGTCTTCTTATAAAGCACAAACTGAGAGGGATATGTATTAGGATCCCCAGTGACGGTTTGCTCCTTGTACGCCCGGAATTTGTTTCCATATGTGGGATCAGAGTTGCTGGCAAGAATGGTACTGGTACTGGAAAATGTAAAAGTACCGTCAAGACATTTAACATGCCAGGTGAAATTGCCCTCTTTAATACCATTTTTACCTTCAGCTTTCGGGGCAATGGTTTTGCCATTGCTGTCCGTCAAGGTGGCTCCGCCCTCCTTGACAGTAATGGTCCAGTCGGCGGCGTTTGAAATTTGATTATCGGCAATGACAGGCTGCACAGCCGTAATCCAGCTGCCGTCCAGCACACCGGGGGCGTAACCGGTATTTGTCAGCATTACATATTTACCGGTTGTTAACTCTTCGATTTTTTCAATCTTAGAGTATGTTGCAGGACCTTCAGCTAGAGTTGTGACCGGAATCATGGACAAAACCATGATCAGCGCCAGCAGTCCGGAAAAGATTCTGCTTTTTAAAGAGTTTCGCAACATGTTAACCATCCTTCCTTTCTTTTGCAGCAGAGATACTGCTGCATGATTTCAAGCACAGTATACCATATAGTCTCCAGAAAATCCACATATTCTGTAAGTTAATACTAAGCAACTGATGATTTTTAATTGGGCATTTGTTAAAAAGTAGGGATGGGTACCGGGAGCGTACTTGACAGACGGAATCTAAAATGATATGTTTCCTAAATAAGGAAATGGGATTTGAAAGGATTACCGCTATGAAAAAATTTTCACACTCCCCTGCTAGATGGCTCGGAAAGAATATACCGACCTGCATTGTACTGCTGGCTGCAATCTTAGTCTTTGCAGCTGCGTATTTTTGGGCCAGACCCGAACCGGAGACAAAAGTGCCGGCAGAAGAATATGCAGAATACGAGACGGGCTATGTCCTACAGATTCTGGCTGATAATACAGAGCAGAATCAAGTAGATGACGGTGGCTGGCGTGGAGAGCAGCTGATGCTGGTAGAGGTCACTTCCGGACAATATGCAGGGCAGACTTTGCAGGTCAATAACTACGTAGGTCCACTTTACGGAGAACCACTGTGCGAAGGTGACAGTGCGGTATTGACGATCTCTACTTACAAAGATGGAACGCACGTGGCAACTGTTTACGAATACAATCGGGTGATTCCCCTTTGTATCATCGTGGGCCTGTTTTTAATTGCCGCAATTGCCGTGGGCGGAAAGACCGGGGCCAAGTCTCTTGTAGGTCTTCTGGTAACACTGGCGTGTCTGTTTTTTGTGCTGATTCCCACGCTCATGAAGGGGGCAATGACACTGCCTGCAATTTTCCTGTGCTGTGCCTACATCACCGTGGTTACACTGACCATTTTGGGCGGTGTTCAAAAGAAAACCATATGTGCAATGCTGGGTACCATTTCCGGCACCACTATGGCAATGCTCTTCGGCCTGTTTGCCCAGTATATCACGAAGATCAGCGGCCTGCGTATGAACGATGTAGAACCGCTTCTTCAATTAAGGCAGGCAGGATCCACCATCGGATTGCATGGGCTTCTGGTTGGCGGTATTATGATCAGCACCTTGGGAGCTGTGATGGATGTGGCTATGGGCCTGTCCTCCTCACTTTGCGAAGTAAGCGCTGCAAATCATACCTTAAGTCATAAGGAACTGTTCCGTTCCGGTATGAATATTGGACGGGATATGGTTGGCACCATGACTAACACTCTGGTTTTGGCATTTTTAGGAAGCAGTTTTACGCTTATTCTGTATTTTTCAACGCTTAACCTTTCTTTGCATCAGCTTCTCAGCTCTTCCTTCTTTTCAATTGAGATGATCAGTGCCATCGCCAGCAGTATCGGCGTGATCCTTGCCATTCCGCTTACAGCACTGTTTACATCCATTGCTTTGACGGCGAAAAAACGTAAATAAATAGAATAAAACGCCTTTGGAATTTCCAAAGGCGTTTTTATATAGGCCGATATACACGCTTATCCTCTTAAACGTTGCGGCTGGTAAGCTGCTGGGAATGAGCCTGCATATATTCATTTTCATGGAAGGCAGAAAGTGCATCAATGGCCTGCTGGGTATGATCGTTTACAAGATCCTGGCACTTTTCAAGACCGTAGAGATGGACAAACGTATTTTTGTCCGCATCTACACCAACGGCCTTACCCAACTGCTTAGCATCGCCGATGACGTCCAGCATATCGTCACGGATCTGGAAGGCAAGACCTAAGTGATCCGCAAATGTTTTGGCGTGTTCCAGCTGCTGCTTTGTACCGTTGCCGGCCAGAACACCCAGCAGACAGCCGGCACGAATCAGAGCGCCGGTTTTGCGGGACTGGATATCCAGCACTTCCTGCGCAGTACACTTGCGCTGCTCACTTTGCATATCCAGAACCTGTCCGCCTACCATTCCCAGACAGCCTGCACACTCGGACAGTACTTTCACTGCCTCGATTCTGGTTTCGGCAGAATAGGGGGCATTGGCAAGATAGGAAAATGCGGCAGTCAGAAGTGCGTCACCAGCCAGTACAGCGGTGGCTTCACCGTATACCTTATGATTGGTAAGACGGCCTCTGCGGTAATCGTCGTTATCCATACAAGGAAGATCGTCGTGGATGAGGCTGTATGTATGAATCATCTCAATTGCAGCAGCAAAAGGTGCGGCTTCCTTCCAGTCTCCGCCGCACATCCGGCAGAAATCAAAGACGAAAATGGGGCGAAGCCGCTTACCTCCAGCCAGCAGGCTGTAGCGCATGGCATCAAAGAGTGTCTTTTGCGGTTCGGAATCATGGTGAAAACAGTTTTCATCCAGATAGTTTTCAATCAACTGCTGATACTCTTTGGTCATAGCATTAACCTCAAGCTTCATCTGTAAAAGCCTCCTCCACAGGATTTCCGTTGGGGTCTGTGGTGATTTTTTTCACCTGCAGCTCTGCTTCATCCAGAAGCTGACTGCAGCTGTGCACCAGCTCAGTGCCCTCCTGGAACAGCTTCAAAGATTCCTCCAGAGCAACGTCACCCCGCTCCATTGCACGGACGATCTGCTCCAGTCTTTTCATATTTTCTTCAAAGGTATGAGTTTTTTCAGTCATTGCACATTCTCCTTTGCGTCCATAACAGTCGTATTTACAACACCGTCGCTTATTGTGACCGCCAGCTGATCACCGGGATTTACCTGGTGAACAGAGCGAAGCACAGTCCCCTGCCCTGTTTGTACCATAGCGTAACCACGTGTAAGCACTTTAAGGGGGCTCATGGCATCCAGTTTTGAGGTGTAGGTCAAAAACAGGTGTTTCTGACGATTGAGTATCTGAGTATGCGCAGTACACAAACGGTTTTCCATCAATGCAAGCGTCTTTCTGCGCTGTTCGAGATATTGCGTGGGGCTTTGCAGGGATGGTCTGGAAGATAGAATATCCAGCTGCTTTCTGGCATTTTTAACCTGGCGATGCAGAGAACCTGCCATAGATGCCGCAATGGAATCCAGGGTTTGGCGCAGAGCATCTTGATCCGGAACTGCCAGCTCCGCTGCATTGGAAGGGGTTGCGGCGCTAAGATCAGCTACAAAATCAGAGATGGTAACATCCGGCTGATGTCCCACAGCGGAAATGACAGGAATTCTGGAATTGTAAATGGCACGGGCAACTTGCTCTTCGTTAAAGGCCCACAGGTCTTCCAGAGAACCGCCGCCTCGGCCCACAATCAGCAGATCTGCCAACCGGAAATGGTTTGCATAGGCAATGGCGGCTGCAATTTCACCGGGTGCTTCAGTACCCTGCACCCGTACAGGAAATACCCGAACTTTGGTGATTGGAAACCGCTTGCGCAGGATCCGAATCATGTCATGGACGGCGGCACCGCTGCCGCTGGTCACAAGACCGATCGTGCCGGGATACTGCGGAATGGGCTTTTTATGATCCTGGTCAAACAGACCCTGGGCAGCCAGCTTGCGCTTGAGCTGCTCGAAAGCCACATGCAGCTCTCCAATTCCCTCCGGCAGGATATTTGTGCAGTAGAGCTGATAAGCACCGTCTCTGGGATAAACCGAAATTTTACCAGTGGCAATCACTTTCATGCCGTTATCGAGATAAAACTTCAGTTTTTCGGCACTGCTGCGAAACATGACGCATTTCAGCGCAGTGGTTTCGTCTTTCAGTGTAAAATACTTATGTTTGGTGGGGGATGTTTTTAAATTGCTGATCTCTCCGCGTACTGCCAGCCCGGAAAGAAATCGGTCAGAGTCCATGTAATTGCGGATGTAGTCGTTAACCTCACTAACTGACACCACCTGCTGAGTCATAATTATCCCTCCTGGATACGGTGAGTGAGGACAGCCACACCCATCGCATTATCCGTCGAAAATTGAGGCTGCGCAAAAACAGGATTTAAAGGCGCAAGCACTGTACGCAGCATAGAATTGGATGCCACACCGCCGGAAAATACAACAGGCAGACCGGGATAGGCTTTCTGTGCATTTTCTGTGGCCTTTAATACACCGTGGCACACACACCGCAGGGCATAGCCTGCCGTTTCTGCAAGATCCTGGCAGCGGTTAAAATACTCCGTTACCTTGTTCTGAACACCGGAAAAAGAAAATTCCATTGCCGGGCACTTTACACGAAACAAGTCCTTCTTTTGGGCCTGCTGGCTGAGTAAATCCAGGTGCTTTCCCGCAGGAAATGGTAAGTTCAAAAGCTGACCGGTTCGGTCGATCAGCTGACCGGCAGAAATGTCGGTAGTGCCGCCGATCCTCGTACAGCGGACGGTCTTGCCGTCCGGTTCTACCAGAAGCAGTTCGGTTGTGCCGCCGGAAAGATGCCAGGCAAGATGGGGGGCGTCCATAAGATCCAGCCGACCGGCACTCCATAAGGATGCAGCGACATGTCCTTGCTGGTGGGAACACTGGATGAGAGGAACGCCAAGCGCATCGGACAGCAGTTTTGCGTGGGAATAGCCAACCATAAAGCACGGCATATAGCTTCCTTCTACCGCTCTGGGACGGGTGCTGACGCCAATTGCTGTTACATCGTCTATACGTCTATGGGAAAATAGCCTGCCAGAAAGCTCCGGCAGGCTTTTTGTATGATGAAAAACAGCGTCACTTTGGCGAAGACCCAGCTCTCCCTCCTTAACGGGAAGAAGCTTGGAGCAATTTTCACCGCTTACACCGTCAAAATAGGCGATGGAGGTGGTGTAATTGCTGGTATCGAAACCAATGACACTCATTATTCTACCTCGGTAGTTAAGCTTCTTGCGTAGGCACCCAAAATGCCGTTGACAAATGCACCGGTATCGTCACCATCATACATCTTGGCCATACGAACGGCCTCGGAGATGGCAACGCCTGTGGGTACATCGTCCATATACTGGATTTCAAAAATTGCCAGCTGCATAATGGTTCTTGCCAGTTTGGAGATACGGCTGATATCCCATCCGATAGAATACTGAGCGATGGTGTTATTCAGTTCTTCCGTGCGATTGGCAACACCGGAAACCACACTGTCGATATAAGCCAGCTGGGCACGGCTGGGCCGCTCAGAATAAACCTGGTTTTCGTCAGACAGCTTTCCGTAGTACTCTTTGTCTAGTCTTGTTGCAACAACCTGCTCAGGCTCTTCGCCGGTAAATTCCCGGCCATAAATCAAATGTACTGCCAGTTCTCTGGCATTTGCTCTTGTCATGTTATCTCCTTACTGACGGACGATACCGCAAACATTTACGTTTACTTCGGCAATGGTAACACCGGCCATAGACTCTAAAGCATTGGTAATTGCTTCCTGCACTGCTTTGGCAACGGCAACCACACTCTGGCCATAGCTGACGGTTACATTACAATCGATATATAATTCATCCTTCTGACCAATGGTGATCTTCATACCCTTGCCCCAGTTTTTCTTACCAATCAGCTCTGCAATGTCAGCACCAGGCTTCACATCCAGACCAACAACGCCTTCTACTTCTGTAACAGCATGGGCAACAATGG
>RCNI01001556.1_pt1 | contig 12198 bp, 2 predicted proteins | sample 2041151 | NCBI WGS metagenome assembly RCNI01 (sample SAMN09708214, study PRJNA481090) | feces metagenome | isolation source: feces | place: Antarctica: Albino Rookery
TAATTAATATACCCATCCACTACTTTTAAATCTTCCACCTTGTTAGTAGGTTGATCATAGTGTTGCATAATAATATCTCTCAGAAATTGCGGATCCTTATTCAATGACATAATAACAATATTGTAATATAAATATTGTGACAAGATGGGAAAAATGAATCTAAATGAAAAAGTTTTTATTTAATTTAATCACGCTAATAAAAATACTTATTAAAAAAAGTTAATGTAGTCTAACTAAATCAAAGTAAAGACTGGTATAAAACTATAGTTTTCTTTATGATAAAAGACCGAGAAATTAATAATAGTATTGTATACTATATTAAAAGAAGAGGTATATATGAAAAAAAGAAGATTAATTACAGCGCTTGCTATAAGTTCTTTATCGTTAGCAGCCATTGCTGTTGTTCCTATTGTTTTAAATACTTCTTTATCAAAAAAACTTAATGAACCAGTTATTTTTCATGGTATGAAATTCCAAAATTATCTTGCTAGAGATACGTATATTAAGCAAAACTCTGAAGAAAAAACCAGAACCATAGAAGGAACGGGTTCATATTATAAGTATGAAAATGGAAAAAAAGTGACAGTATCTCAGGACGAGTTAAATGCTTTAACTAGTAAAATTTCTGAAAATGTAACCACTTCCTATATCAGCGACTCTCAAACTAATATCATGAATCATATTGACGCGGATTTTGGTATTTTAACACCTGAATGATATGAAACTGCAGTCAAAGTAGATGGTAGCAACCAGTCAAGAGGGATTTATTCTGGTAGTGATGGAAAAGTTTATACTTCAAGAGATGATGCAATTTTATCATTAATGAATGTTGGAAATGAAGTTTATTATTTCAATAACATTTATTTTAAAGATCGAGAAGACCTTTCGAAATATTTAATTAATGACTATTTCGCTAATGAAGAAAATAATAAATCAGTTCAAGGATTTAGAATCTTAGGGCCTGATGGACAATTTTCAAAGCAAATCTTTTTTGAAGACAAAGAAGCTCAAGACAATTCAGAAGATTCACAAGCATTTGATAAAGATAGTTGAAAAAGAGAAGCGACTGAATTTATTCAAAAAAATGTTAAAAGATTGATCAAACTTCAAAAGTCTAATGGCACTTTTGAATTAATTGCCGCTACCACACCCGAAGATATTAAAAAACATTTATCGATTGAAGATGTTCCATATGTGAATGTAAAAGCAAATAATGGTAAAAAAACTTGATTAGTTGGATTAAATGATCAAGATGAATACGAATGATCAGGACCAACATTTTATTACGGTTATGATAATTTAGAATATATGAAAAATAAAGATAATTGAGTAAGATCTGAAGGTGTTATTCCCGGTAATTTTCATGATGTCAAACGTGCCCAAAAATGAAATGCTCTAGACACTTTCTTATCAACAAAAATCAATATTGGTAAAGTGGCTAGAGGCGATGATAGAACCCCTGAAGAAATAGAAAAAGATAAACCAAAAGATAAAATGTCTAAAACTGAACAAGAAGCTTGAGAAAACAGACAAAGACTACATAGTTTAATCATTGGTATCGATACCGAATTATTTTCTGAGCTTGAAGGAAATATTACTAAAACTAATCCTATGACAATCGCTCAAGAAATTACTGCCCAACAACAACGTGATTTTTTAAAAAATTCAATTACTGAACATTATGGAGAATTTTTAACTGAAGGAGCAGTAGATATTCAAGGAAGAGCTTATTATTTAAGCGAGTTTCTATCGAATGCTATAGATGAAAATGTTAGTGATCCTCTTGATGGATTGTCTGAAAGTTTAAGAGATTCATTTCTGGCTGAAAATAAAGAGTTTATCTATGATGGTGCATTAGAATTATCTAATACCTATAGGGCTTCTAAAGGATTTACTTTCCTATTGAAAATTCCACTCCTATTTAATTATATGATGGACAAGCTTATAGCGACATCTGCTAGTAATTCATTAGTAGATAAAACGATTTCATATTTTAAAACTATTGCTCAACATACAACTAATATCTTAAGAATATATTTAGGGAAACAAGCCTTACAACCAATTGCTGATCATGCTTCAGCAGGCGAATTAGATTTATCTAAAATTTTTGGAATTAGTATGGAAGGATTTAATGATAGAGTTAATAAGTCCAATATTGATTTTAATATAGAAAAATATTATAACTATTTTCCAGAAGTTTACCCAGCGTTATTTTCGTCAGCATTAGTTTCCACTTCTTTAGCTTCCAGCCAGGAATCAGGACTGACATTATCTGATACTAATATTCTAGAAGTAGTAAATTCTGCTTACGACACATTATACGGCGATGTTAATGATACTGATTTTAGAAATACTGTAGTTAATGCTGGTTTAGAAACTGCAAAAATCAGTCCTGACTCGCTTATTTCTAAATTAAATGATCCTGATTTTATTAGAGAAGCTGGTAGCGATACAGCAATTTTTGCCTTATACAATTCTATTATTGAACTTTCTAATAACACTAGAATTAGAGATGAAATTGCTGATGAAGTATTAACTGAATTAGGTGAATTGCAAAGTGCTAACAATAATTGGGATTTTGTTCCAAATGATAATAGATTAAAATCTTTGGCTTTTTATATTTGAAAAACTCAATCTGTTACTTTGTCTCCAAGTGATTTTATTAATGCGGTTAATTTATGAAATCCAAACACTTTAGTTGGTTTGAATAATGCTTACCAACAAATGAATCGTGAACTGGCTTCTGAGGAAAAGAGAGATTTGTTAAATGAAATGAATCGTAATTTATTAGCTGTTGATTCTAATCGTCAAACTAACAGATATCAAGAAGCCAAAATGGAAAGATCGGTATATTCAAGACAACAAATCTTGGATATGAATAAATATTTTATCAATAAAAAACAACCTCTTGTAGCCAACCAAAACTTAGTTTCTTTTAGTGGTATTGTGCAAACTTTTAATGAATATTTTGCCATAACTACAATGAGAATGTTAGGAGATTTAGCAAATTTCGGAACATTATTCAAATATAACAATAAACTTGGTAATTGACAAATAGATCCATCATTAAAAAAGGCTGCAACTCTTAAAGTAATCAAATTATTTAAAAATAAAAACTCTGATTTCTTTAATGATATGTTATTACTTTATCGTGGCTTTCAAAGTGTACAACAACGTATTTCAAATGATGAAAGTTTTAATAGATACGAAAAAAATGGAGTTATTAAATTAACTCCTCAAACCACTGAAGCTATTTTGAAGCACACTGCCCAATATTCTGGTGTAATAAATAAGCATATGAGTTTATTGCAAGGTATTTTACTAGAACTAGGGGTTACTTTAAAAAGTGGAGTAATTATTCCTTATAGTGGTACTTCAGTTTTTACAGAAAAACAAACCTTTATTAGTGAATATAATTGAATCTCTCCGAATGAACTAGATCCGAATTTTATTGCTGGACATATTTATGGAGCAAATAAAGTCACTGATTTAGCATCAATTTTAACTAATAACATTGGTATGACCACTTCAGTGGCACCTGATATTGGATTTATTGGTGGGTCAAATGAAAATAGAGGAGTAACGCCTAATTATAGTCACGCTGACATTACACCTTATTTAATTCCGGTAAACTTAATTAATAACAAAGCATTTCATATCTTAAATAATTTGGAATATTCATTTGAGAAATTCTTAGACACATCATTGTTGAAGGACTTAGAAATTAATCAAGAATTAAATGCATCCATTGGTGGTTACAGAACTTACTTTAACCCAAATTTAACTTACACTGGTACTGGTGAAAATATGTATGGTAGAATCCCAGTAAAGAAATGAGGAGAAATCCGTTTTAAAAAATCTAACAATTCACTTGGGGAAGCTTCAAATACACCATATGATATAACAAAATACACTTTAATGCCAAGTGAAGATATTGTGCAATTAGTTATTGAAGATGGTGTTTATACAAGCGGTTTAGCTGAAAGACCAAAACCAATGGACCCAACAATCCTAAGCATTAATAGTGATCATGAAGAAAATTTAGAATTTGCAATTAAAAATCCTGAATATAAAACAATTAAGGACCAATTCTACAATTATGATAAATCTAATAGAGTTACAGAAAAAGAATTTGTTGCTGCTAGAAAAACTAATTCTCAAGCTATTGAAATTTTACAAAAATTATCATTAGATTGAAATAGTGTACTGGATCCATTAGGTGATGTTGATTATTATACGCATTTTTCAAATACTATATTTAATCAAATTAATAACTCAATAAATATTACAAGAGTTGCTACTAGTGAAATGTTAGGAGTATTAGCGTTTACTACTGCTGAAAACCCTGTTATTTTAACTACAAGAACTTTAATTGAATCTATTTCAAAAGAAAATCCGATTATTATTCCTAAAGATTTTCAAAATGTAGTTAATGCTAAAGTAGATGATGCTGAAAAATATAAACCCGAATCTGAGAGATCGGGAGCTGAAGAATTAAATTTACAAAAGTTTATTAATCAAGAATTTGCTTCTGCTCAATGATGAAATAGAATTGCTAGTATTGCTTCTAATATGGGTATTAATGCATTGGATATTAATCACACTAATTCATTAAATGATCCTGAGGATATCGAATTTATGCTTGGAACTCCAGTAGTTTTTGATTTTGATCGATTCCAAAAAGTTGCCGATAATCAAAATATTGATGTCACTGACGCCGACCAACAAAAAGTTAATAGAATAAAATTTCTTTATTCTTTCTTAGAAGATCATCAAATGCAATGAAATATAGATATGGTTAATATTAGTAAAATCTTCGGTTCTAAATCAACTCAGGATTTTGTTGAAACTGGAATTGTACCAACTTTAGAAACTGCAGATCCAGCATGAAAATTAATTTATAAACAAGCGATTGTAAGAGCTAACAACAACCTTAAAACATGAAAAAATCAACAATTAGATAAATTAGCATCAGCAACTGAAGAAGATTATAAACGGTTTGCATTAAATGCAATTAACAATGTTAGTAAAACTACTATTCCTATTAGTATTAGAACTGAACAAGAAGTGGGAGATTTAATTCCTATCAATTATATTGCAGATGAAGAAAATGAAACTATTACACTTCTATCATCTCTATTATCAACCTATAGTCTACCGAGAGCCTCAGGTAATGCTAGTGATGATGGAATTATTTATCCATTTCCTGATGATAACAATAATCATTATATTGATATATCTGCAAGAAAATTGCTAGAAGAATTTAGAAAATTACCGGACCCTTATGAACTAGGTGGTAATTACGATGATACTCATAGTGATGGTTTCTTATTAAGAGAAGTAGAAAGAAACCATGTGGAAGATAGATATATTGAAATGCAAGACCACGCAAAAAATAGAAGTGACATTTTCTCTCAAAAAGAATCAGAAAGAAGAATGATCGATGTCATCGAAATAGATGGTCCTAAACCATCTAAATGAACTAGAGTGGTTGATAAAGCCACTGGTATTAAATATATGCGTCGATACATGAAAGATCATTATGATAAAAACTATAGAAAGCCTCAATATGATTGACAATATCGTCATGATATGTTTATTAACTGAGATAGAAAATATTCAGAAATTGACAATGAGAGAAACCTAACAAATGATTTAATCTTAGAAGTGAACCCATCTGAAAAAAATTATGATCTTTATGTAAACAATAAAAAACGTATTGCAGAATCACGTGTCTTTATAGAAGCTCGATTATTAAATAATCCTCCTAACGGTGTTCCATATGCACCAGAAACAATTAATGAAATTAAACGTGCCTATTGAGAACCTGGTGTGTTAAGTAAGTATACTAGTTATGCTGATCAGTTGGATATGTTATTCAATGGTGATAAATACATTTTTAGAAGTCAATTTGAAGGAGACTTCCAATTTGCTGATACAGGTGCAACGCGATGAACTGAAGTCACTAGATCCGCACATTATTTAAATACGGTATTAGACAATGGTGGTAAAGTATTTGCTGGTGATTTTTCAATCGCTTCACAAGATAGTCGTCCTGAAGCTATTGAATTCTATAAGAAATTTTATCAAGAAAGTGATAATGCCTTAAAATCCTTTTACGAAGAAGTCAGACATGAAATGGGTAAGAAACAATGACTAAGCCCAGAAGCAATTAAAGAACGTGAAGCTAAAATAGTAAAATTCAGTAAGGAATATAACAGATTAATAAGATTACCTCATCATTCTCATGAAACAATAGAAAGATTAGTTGCATTCCGTCGTACTCTTTATACACTTAACACAGATCAAAGAGCAGCACTAGAACATTTAAATGCTTTAACAAGATATGAAAAATTAATTACTAAATATCGTACACAATTCTTTGACTCGGCAGTTGCGTTAGTACCTGAAATTGCTACAGATCTTGATACTTATTGATCTCATAGAATTGATAGTTCGAATATGGAACATTTTAGAAACCAAATTGAAAGTGTTAAACGCCACAATACTGTATTAAGAGGCGGAAGTAAATTAGACAAGAATGGTAAACCTCTACCACTTAGAAAATTGACAGCAGAATTAGCGAGTTTTGACGATTTTAGTATCCCAAAAGGAGCTTCTAAAGGAAATATTAATTTTACAGAAATACCACCTGAAGGAGGGAATATTAAACACCCAATCCTTTCAAATGATAAAGAAAATGCAACAGTTAAATTTAAAACTAAATATAAAATCATTCATGAACAACTAGTAGCAACTAAAAAACGTGAATTAGTGAGGGATCCAAATTATGGGGATAAAACTCCAACTCAATTGAAAAAAATCGGTAAAACTCCATATACTGATAAAATTTGAGCTTATGATATGGAATTGAAAAATTCTGTCATCAGAAAAAACTCGCATGCAAAAAAGAACTCACCTCAATTAGATTGATATGATAAATATGTGTTAAAACAAGAATTTTATAAGAAATATCCAGTAAATCCATATGTTAACAATTTTGCTTATAAACAATTTGTAGAAAAACTTCAGGTTTCGGCTGGCATGAGCAAACGTCAAGCTAATGCTCTAGCTAGAAAAGAACTAGCTAATAGAAACTATAAACAAACTATTGAATTCGCTAAAAAGAATGGAATTGCAACTGGTATTCTTAACCCTGCATCACAATTAACAAATGTTGCTTCGCTTGCTGGGAATACTGGTCAAGGTTTTCATGGATTAGCTACTTCAAGTTCTAAATACTCATTTACTTTATTTGGGAAAATAAAAAATACATATATTGGTGGTAAAATATTCAACGCCTTAGGTAAATTATGAGGTGTATATAATAATGTATTCGGAGTTGTGGGAACTATTTTCTTAGTACATTCAGTAGTTCAAATGTTTGAAGTTCATGATTTTAATTATTCTCATTCTTTTAAGAGTAGTGACGGTACAACTTGAGGATGAAATGGTTCGTTAACTAAAACTAACCAATTAGGTATTTATCGTGAAAATGTTAGAACTATTAAAAATATGAAGTTACAAGAACCAAAATCTATTAATAGTACTTACTTACAAGATTTTAAATACTATGGCGGTAAACAATATGTTAGTGATGAAAAATTAATTACTCAATATGCGCAAGACTTATTTGATGGATTAAATTCTAATCTAAATCAAAATGCACAAGTATTATATACATTTGACAATCCTGAAAAAGTTATCGCTGATTTTAAACCTGATATTAGTTTTGAAGCTCAACATATTTATGAAAATCAACAAGATTTGATTAAATATGTAATCTCTGATATTGAAAAAAAGGATTCTAAATATCGAGTTGATTCTATTAAATCATATGGAGACAAGTTCTATGGTAAATGATCATCCACAGATGATGATGCTGCTATTATGAAGGCTACTGAAGATATAATTAGTAAAATTAGACCTACTTATGTTTCAGTCTTACCAACTTATAATCCAGAAAAACGTGTTTATTCAAGATCGAAATTTGAATTGTTAGAATTGCCTGGAAATAGTTATGACGCTGTGAAAGGTGAAGTAGTTTTTACTGAAGAAAAAGCAAATGCTCCCAAATTTATTATTAATGATGAAGCCAACAAATTAACTAAAGATGGAAATGATTTTGTGCAATCTTACCCGCAAGCAATTAATGAAGCAAAAAAATTAAATTACAATACTACTAGAAATAATATCGACCAATTAATTGAAACTTCATTTTATAATTACAATTCTAATATTGTTTTAGATGGTGATCAAGACTTTAATAAATTCAATGAATTAGCTTCTCAACAATCAACCATAGAAGTCAAAACTCTAAAATTAAAAGGAATGCAACCTTATCATTTTGTGGCTACTGGTATTGGTACTAGCAAATATCAATCAGCGACAGAAAATTTATCAGCTTGATTGAAATCCAAATTAAACATTCATCAAGAATTTGCATCTAGAACTGAAACATACTACATCTATAAAGGCGCAATATATGATAGCATTGATGAAATTATTAATAAATTTGGCAATAAATAAGGATAACAAGAGGTAATGATTATGAAAAAAAGTATAAAATGATCTTTAAGCGCTATTACTATTCTAGCAGCAACATCAATTGTTGTAGTTCCTATCACGCAGTCACTAGTTGCGAAGAAAGATAATTCAATTAATCATGATGTTCAGGAATATGGGAACATCAGAATTTTAGATAATAATGGGATTATAAGAAGATACGAAACTTATGATGATGCTTTAAAGGATTTAATGAGCCAAACTGATGTAAATTATTCTACTTTTGTTGGTAAAATGGGAAGACCAAATGCTAATGGTGAAATTCCAAATATTCATGAATTAAAATTATTTGATAGCAACAAAAAACAAATTGCTTACAATGGTAAAAATAACATTAAATATCCTTCTAAAAAAGAGGCAGCTCAAAGTTATTTAACTGACATTAGAACATATTATCAAGATAATGCTGGTAATTTATACGACAATAAATTACATGCTGAAAGTTCTAATAAAGAATTAAAACAAAGCGAAGCTCTTGGTGTCTATTATTACAAAATCTATGATGCTTCTTTAGATAAAGAATTTAATATAAATCCAATCAATCAAAAAGATATCCAAATGTTTAAAAAAATTGCTTTAAGAAATCTAGTTAGCAATAAATCGTCCGCATTCAAGGCTTCTTATGGTGTCACTTTAGCTAATATTAATTACACTAACATTGATTACTTATTTAATGGCAATAAAAATAATGGAATTGATATAAAAGACGTAGCCTTAAATACTATCAATCAAATAATGCATATTTTAGCTCAAGAAAAAGATAAAGTCACATACAATATGAATGTAAAAATTGCCGACCAAGGAAATTATGCTTTGTTAGAATCTACAAGAGTAAGAAAAAGAGTGGTTACCCACCACCCATCAGGAGATAATATTCATTGATACCCTGCAGATGCCGGTCCTGGTACAAAAGATTATAAGGAAACTAATATATTAAAATATAACATTTATAAAGACGATTCAATAGTGGATAGGTTAGTAATTAACAATTTAAAATCAGAAGATGTCAAAAATACTGCTACTTTATTTAGAAATAGAGATACATTTTTAAAAAATTCTCAAAAATTTGATGATCGGGTAAATATCAGCTTGCATGCTCATGATAATACTGGAAAATTTCATTATGCATTAAACAATAACTGAAAGCTAACAATCCCAACTACTAAACAGGTTTTTGATATTAGAACAAATGGACAAAGTGTTTTACCTGGCAACCCTGAATTAAACAAATATAGTTTTCAACACAAAACTGATAGATTATTGTCAGATACCAATGGATATAATGATATTCACTTTAATTTTGATGTTACAGTTAATGATGAGGAAATTGTCAAATCCAAGAATGAAACAATAAAAGCATTAACACAAACTATTTTCGATAACTTTATCTTTGTTAGTAAAGATATTAAAGATTCATTTGTAAAACAAAATAAAGAAGAAACTTTTCTTGTTGCTGCTGAACAAACTGCTAAAAACATTTTTAATTCCTTCATTAGTGCATTACATTCTTCTAATTTTCTAGGTAAATTTGATGATATTCATCCAACTATTGAAAGTGCTGCTGATTTATTTTATGTTGGAAACGAACCGAGTAAGGTCCAAACTATTTTAAATAATAGTAAAGTCTGATGAATTAAATATTTAAATAATTCTAACGCTTTTAGTAATGCATTTAGTGAACTATTAAGAAATTTAGCGCCAGTGAAAAATCAAACTGCAGATAATTTCATTTATATAACATATAATAATATTCCTGTATTTAAAGTTGCAAGACCAGAAAATGAAAATTTATTAACATTAAGAGATGAATTAGTTTTAATTCAAAAAGATATTCTAGATAATGAGAGTGATGCCAAGTGAAAAGAAATTATTAACATTTCAAGTGATATCCTTCCTTCAACTAACTCTAAAGGATTTATGATTGATTCTAGTGTACCTAAACAAATAAATTGAACCTTTGATGAAAAAGAATGAACTAAGTTAGGTAATTTTACAATTGATAAAACTCATAATGTCGCAGAATTAAATAAACGACAACACTTGTTAGTTTCTCCATTAGATAAACCTGAATCGTTACGTAATGATGCTGGAATTGAAGCTGCATTAAACCTATACAATATTCATGCAGCAAAAATAGCTAAAGTAAGAAATGAAAGTGCAGAAGCTTATGTAAATAGAATCGAAGAAGACAGTTATGGAACTAATGAGGTATTAAGACTTTTTGAACCTAATATTACAGATCAAACATCATACAAAGCAAGTCCGTTGCGTGTTTATTATGGCGAAATTAAAACCAAAACTGGTACCTTTAACCCATCGTTATATAGTAGAGTGGTTTACTCTTACTTATATGAAAAAGAAGCTGCTACTAACGGTTCAACTATTCCATTAGAAGTGCCGGTTGTTCATTTAGCTGATAAAGTCTTTCCACTAGCTAACATAGCAAATAATGTATTCGACAAAAACTATATTGTAATTTCAAGTAGCGGTAGTACCCATTCATTAGAAATGTTGTTATTGAATGCAACTGCTGTTTTAATGGAATATATTCAACCTGATGAATTACATTTTTTATATGAAGGAAATGTTTATGATAATACTGATATCAACTCAGTTTATTGTTACGACGTTGGAAACACATATTTTTCAAAATATTTTAAGAAAGAAAAATATTATTTCGTTGATCCTATTCAAGCACAAAAGCATTTAAAAGCTGTGCTAGCAAAAAACGAACTGAAGGATATTTAAGAAATCCATAATATTTTTTCTATCAATATGAAAATCTTTAGTATCGAACAAGTCATTGATACAACTTTTGTCAAGAGCATCAGGATACAAAAAAAATAAATACTCTACAAATGCGAGTGTAATTTTTATCCTTTATTTTAGTTATTGAAAATTTATGAATTTAAACCTAATAAAATTATCTAATCTCAGGAAAACTATTGAGACTTCTAAGATAATTTATAAATTATTTATGCGCTGACTAAAGGATGTATCAAATGATTAGTATAATCATTAATTACTTTTTAGAAGGCTTGTAATTCTTATTGAAATTAATTCCATCTTTAGCAGTAATTCCAAATAATATACAATTAAACGTAATCACTATAGCCAAAATAAAGCTAACATATAAGTAATCTAAGAAAAATGTTTGTGTGATAACTCCGCTAGATATGATACTGGTCAAATAATTTTGATTGGGGTTATTAGAAGTTAAAGTAAATTGTTGAATTTTTAGTTTAGATTGTGCATCTTTATTATTGGCATATACTTTCAAGTAATATAAAAAAGATTCCATTGGGTGTTTTGGTGAATTGTTTTGATCTTGAGTTCTAAGTGTAGGTGTTGTTGGACATAAGGCGCTAGCATTATTTCAATTACCAATGTATCTAATAAAATTATCAAAATCTTCTTTTTGTCATTTATTAGCATCTTTATTTTCAATTGTATTAATATAATTTTCTAAGAGAGTATCGAAAACCTTGGTAGTTCCACAAAAAATTCGATCATTAAAATTGGTTTTATAATAATTTTTAAAATCGATTCAGTCTATAGATAAATTATTACCTTGCTGAGAAATTAATTCAAATTTCATTTTGCCATTTTCAATTCCCTTATATCTAATAATAT
>RCNI01001557.1_pt1 | contig 12195 bp, 15 predicted proteins | sample 2041151 | NCBI WGS metagenome assembly RCNI01 (sample SAMN09708214, study PRJNA481090) | feces metagenome | isolation source: feces | place: Antarctica: Albino Rookery
AATATAATATAAAAAAACAGAAATATCAAAAATAAAAGCAGGTAAAAACCTGCCTATAAATAATATTTAATCTTTTCGGGAAGATTATTGATTGCTTCCTCATTTAGGTCTAATATTTTTCTATACCAATCATCAATTAATTTCTTATCAGTTTGTTCTTTTAATGTGTCAATCTTCTCTATACCATAAAGAACATTAACCTTATACCTGTCATAAGCCTCTAATAAAGGCTCTCTTTTATTTCTTAATTTTTCTGTTTTTTGTAATTCAAGTTCTTTAAGATGATTTTCTGAATAGCCTAGTTTAACTATTTTACCATTTTGAATTCCATATTCACCTTGTATCAAATCTTGTGGAATTTCTTGTAAGTCAAAAACTTGCATAGTTTCATCAATAGGAAAAGATTGATATCCATTAATTCGATTATCTGAATCTAGAAATACATTTATTTTTATTTTCATTTCTTAATTCCTCTCTTTCTAAATTAGTTTATCAATTTTGTTAATATTGTCACTATTACTGCCATTTAGATATAGCGTTTTGGAATTTTCACTATAAGTTAAACGGATATTATTATAAGGTTCTGGGTCTAAAATTGGGATAGCAACGCTTGCAACACCTGTAGGTCCGGTAAAAAGAATAGAAGCAATACCACTTACAGTAATTAAGTATGCTGTTTGAGGTTCGAGAGTTATTTTTACACTTTGCGATGCACCACTTCAAACGTTCTGCGTTTTAAAACTCCAACCTGCATCTTCTAATAATGCTAACTCTTTGTCTCCTTTACTGCCTCTATATGTTGGTCTACTTAAAAGTCCTTCAAGAATCAATGTGTCTTCAGAGTTTCCTAGCGATATTTCTTCGTTATTAACATCGCGCATTAAAATAATGTAGTTATTTCTACCTTCTTTTAATACGGGTCCATTTGAAGTGCTAGACGTTGCGAATCCGTTAGCCTCTAGCTTATTGTTTACTGATGATTGAGTAGCTAATCCACTCTTAGCACTATCAATGATTTGCTGTTTTGTTGAGCCTTGTAATGTTGTGGCGTCAGTGGTTGTTAATCCACCTGGACCTTGAGGACCAGTATCTCCCTTAGGACCTTGAGGACCTCTTGCACCAGCAAAGCCTGCTGGACCTTGAGGACCAGTATCTCCCTTAGGACCTTGAGGACCCGTTTCTCCCTTAGGACCTACCTCTCCTTTAGCGCCTTGAGCACCAGCATCCCCCTTAGGACCTTGTAAATTTGTTCAAGGCAAAGTTGTAAAGGCAGCAGTTCCATTTCCTATCTTCATTCAAACAGCGCCGTCAGCCTTTTCAACAATAGCTAGTTCACCTTTATCAAGTATAGGATTATTAAGATTCCATTGTTCTTCTGTATCATATCTATGTCTTATTCTTGTATTAATAATTGCCATAAAAACCTCCTAAAAATTAAGCGATTTCGCTTTTGCTGTTTCCGCAGTTGAGAATTAATTCTCCTTCTAGTTGACTGGTTTGAATTTTTGCGGCACCAATTAAGCCTTTTACCTGCTCCGCATCTTGTTTTGAACTTTCATTCGCAGTAACTCTGGCCTCTAACGCAGCAGCCTTTGTGTTGGCCTCTACACCTTTTGCAATATTTGTAGCAACTTGCTCACTCAAACGAGCAGAAATAGTTTCTTTGTTGTCAATAGAAACAATAATTTGCTCACCAGTTGAACCTTTATACACGGTAATAAATTTTGCAATAGGAATGTCTTGATGTGAACCATCTGCTAACGTTAATCTTAATACCTGATCTGCCTCAATGTATTCAAAATTAGTAACCACTTTTTCAATTGCAAGATCGACGGTTTTTATACTTCCGTCCTGTAAAGTAAATCTAAAAATACCAGAACCTTCTACGTATTCTACCGCTTTAATATAGCTAGTTTTAATTGTTTCGACCTGTAATTCAGTAGCATCGGTTTTACTTTCAAGCGCTTGAATTTTACCATTAGCTGTATTAAGGTCTGTTATTAATTTCTTTAGTTGTTCTGATTGTTCTGGAGTCATGCCTCCAGCCTTTTTCAATAGAGCATAAGTTATAATATCCATACTTTTCACCTCTTGCCCTATTCCTATTTAAGTTCTATCCAAGTCTTTGTTGATCCGTCAAAAAGATAAACTTTACCTGTATCCATCTCTAAGAATGCATCACCATTTTGAACAAAATCATCTTTTGGCTTTTCATCTGTGCTCAAACCTCTGTATTCAGTAGGTTCATTTATTGCATTTAATATTCTAATCATATTATTACACCTCTATAAAATAGTTATAAGTTTCGACCTTCCCATTATTATTATAAGAGAAGTTTCTATTAAAGTCAAAAACCTTAATTTAAATTTTATCAGTAGAAACCAATTTATTTCCCCATTTAGTTGCTTGTTCTTCAAACCATATATTGTCGTATGCTGTAGAAGGAAGTTCTCCTCGTTTGTAGTATCTTAATTCGCGATACCAATAACGAATAATACTTGGAATACCAACTAAAAGAAGAAAGAATGGACCCATTAGAATATTTTGTAAACCATGCCCGCTTTCATGCGCTTTTAAATGTTCACTAGAGCCTTCGCTACAGATGAAAAAACATCCTAGTCCTAATCCGCCTCAATCTTCTCCTCAAACTGCATATAGTCTACCATGATAAGAATACACTTTTTTAAATGGTAAACTAACTAAGATAACCATTAGTCCTGGAACTGAAGTAAGCGCGCCTCAAGTGAAGGATAGAACATAAAAAATAATTCGTTTTAGCTTTAACATTTTCTCTCACCTCCTGTATATTTATAGTATAATTTAGAAATTTTAAAAAGTCTATCTTGACAAAATAAAATTTTTCTGCTATACTATTAATATAGAAAAAAGGAGTTGAGAAAAATGATAATTCATTGTTATAATGAAAAACATCCTTATCTATTGTTTTTTGATTTAGAGTTTAATGATAAAGAGTTAATTCAATTTGCAGGATTGCTTTTTACACGCATTGATAATGAAACTTATCAATTAAAAAGCAGTTATAATGCTTATGTTAGCGCAAGCGTCTGTTATTCTTTCACAGAATATACTAATATTACAAATAACTTTTTAGCAGAAAACGGGGTTCCTCTTGATGATGTTACTGAATACATTTTTAATGAGTTCTTGAAAGATGTTCCTTTACAAGAGTTAGAATTAATCAGTCATGGATTAAAAAATGACCGCATCATATTACAAGAGAATGGAATTAATTTAAGCACAATCACTGCAGAAGATGGAAAAATTACTCCTATCGATGGCTATTGTACTTTTAAAAATGCACGAAAAATTTTAAACCGCAACAAAAATCTTTCATTAGAAGCTATCTGCAATGAGGGCGGTTATTATTTACCTAATGCTCATAATGCATATGGAGATGCGTGGGCAACTGTTTCGGCGTATACTTATTTAAAGAAAATAGAAAAACAAAAGGAAGATGAATAATGAATTTTTTAGATTTAAACGAATTAAAAATTAAACAAATTAAAAGTGAGAAGGTAGAGTATCACGAAATTGTCTTTAAAGAAGAAATTAAATCAGACATTACTTTAAGGGCGCTTTCCGATCTAGTGAATAACGCTCTCAATAAAACTAAATTAGATGTTATTCACACAGGTCAAATTCCTTACTACTGTATCAAATTAACGGGGGATATCGACGAGGCTTGTTTTGAAACCCTAGTTAATTTAATTACAAGCGCTTTGGCTAATAAGTTAATGATTAAGGAAGGCAGAAAACGAGAACGTCGATTAGATGTTCCTGAAAATTTATTAGACCATGTTTTTATGAGTCGTTCTGTTTTAAAGAATATGATTAATTATAAAAGTCTATATGATATTTTTAATGTAAAAATTACAGCCAATGACTCTTTTATTTATAATTTAGTAAAGGAGTAGATATAAATGAAATTAGATTTTTATACAGATGGAGCTTATTCAAGTAAAACTAAAATGGGTGGTTGAGCCGCCATTGGTGTAAAAAATGATGAAGCTTATATTATTGATAGTGGTTACGAACCTTATACAACCAATAATCGTATGGAATTATCTGGCGTTAAACGTGCACTTGAATTAATTACAGACCTTTATAAGAGAGAAGGAATAACAGAAGCAACCATATATACAGATAGCGCTTATATATCAAATTGTTTCTTACAACATTGGTATTCAAAATGGCTAAACAACGGATGAAAGACCTCAGATAAAAGAGATGTTATAAACCAAGATTTATGGCGAGAGATTCTAATTTTGTATATTCGATTACAAGACAAAATTGATATCAATATTAGTAAAGTCCAAGCTCACGTTGGAGATACTTGGAACACTCAAGCCGACTTATTAGCCAGAAAAAGACGAAAAGATTTAGAGGTGTAAAAATGAAAATGTTAGTATTAATGCCTTGTGATGAACGAAAAGTTTTTGAGGCAAATGAAATTTTTAAGAATATGGATGAATATACTAAAAACCGCACATTTATTTTTCCATATTTTATGCAATACTTGATTTCAAGTCATACAGTAGAAAATTGAGTATTAGCTTATTATTATACTCTTGTTGCGGCGAAAAACTTATATAAGACCGCGCAAGAAACAAATGATGATTTAATTATTATAGGAAATATGCCTGCAGATTTTCAATTTGATGAAATTTTTAATTTTCAAGATGCGGAACGAGAAGAGCCTTATGAAGATGTCTTTTTAGAGAAAATTAAAGAAATGGTTTCAGAAGACGAAATGTTAAGTGGCATGATTAATAAAATGCATACTGCAGAAGAAAGTCAAATGGCTTTAAAGAATTGCCGCGCGACTGGAGAGTTCCTTAGTAATTATTTAAAAGCAGAAGCTAAAGAATAAAGAATAAAGAAAAGGAGAAAGAGAATATTATGACAGAAATGGCATTTTCTACAAAACAAAGAAACGAAGATACCTATGAAGAAAAAATTATACAATTAGATGAAAGTCAACGTGCCGCTGTCGAGTCTGAAGAAGAAAATGTCGTTATCACTGCTTCCGCGGGTTCAGGTAAGACAAGCACACTAATTACAGCCATTGTTGGATATAGATATAATAACTTGAATGATCGTATCTGCGCGATCACATATACTCGTGCTGCGAGAGCCGAAATGGAAGCGCGTTTACAAGAAATGGGAGTATTCGATGTAGAAGTAACTACAATTCACGTTTGGGCTAGAAATCTTTTAAATGAATATGCTTTAAAGTATGATTTTAAAGTTAAAGTTTTAGAAGAGAGCGATATTAAGGCTATCTTAGAGACTCTATGGGCGCGCTATCGAAGTTCTCATCGCTACGCAAAAATGAATATTGGAGTTTTATATAGTTTTATTACTGGAAACAAAACTATGGATGTTAGTGACAATTATAAAAGAACTTTAAAAGCTCTTGAAGAAATGTATATAGAATATAAAGACGACAATAGATTATATGATTTTACTGATTATCCAAAATACCTATATGATGTAATGGAGTATTACGGTGAGACTGTAAAGAATATTGACGCGCTTTTCGTAGATGAGTTCCAAGATGTTGACCCCATCCAATATGAGTTGTTCTGCAAAGTGTTAACTAAAAAGAAATTTTATATTGGAGATGCTTGGCAATCTATATTTCAGTTTAGAGGCGCAGATGGAGAAGTCTTTAAAAAGTTGCAGAACTTTAAGCTTTATAAATTAAAATATAACTATCGTAGCTATCAAATAATTATCGATTATGCTACTACTGTTTATGAAGAAGCTATGAAAGCAATCGAATGGGGCGATACTTGAATTGGTCAGACCGTTTCTGCTAACGAATCAAAAATTATTTGCGCGAAAGGCAAAGCTCATGGGTCTGTATTGGTTGTTAATCCTTCTGGAGAAATTTATTCTCTTCAAGAGGATAGAAAAGAAGACTTTTATCATCCAGAAAAACTAAAAGAAATTTTAGAAAAAATGCTTAATACGAATCCGATGATTTTGTGTCGAACTAATAAACAAGTGAAAGCTATTCAAGATTTAGGATATACTAATGTGTCTACTATTCACCAAGCAAAAGGATTAGAGTATGATAACGTTGTTGTTATTGACTATGTTTTGCAATCTGAAGAAGATATAAAAATTGCATATGTGGCATTAACGCGCGCAAAAAACAATATGATGGTTATTCCTTTTAATCTTTTTTCTTCTTATGCCAATAATAAAAAATTTATTTTTTAATGAGGTGATATAAAATATGTCAATTAATAAAAGAGATTATGTATGACAAAATTATCAATTAAAATCTCGAACTTTAAAAAATGTGACTCAATGCTTTTTCGACAGTAGACAACAAATCGATAAACTAAATCTATTAAAAGATGTTTTACATAGCAATAACATCCGCTATCATATTTGAGATAGCGCCCTACCTGCAACAGTTTATTTGAATAACAATGTTTTAATTTTAAAGAATATCGATTTATTTATATATTATAATCCGACCATTTCTTTATGAAGTAACAAAGAAAAAACATTACAAAAACTCGAAGAGGAAGATTTTTTTACTTTAAAAGATAAAACTCAGTATAACATACGAGAGTTTTCTTTGGGAATGGATGCAAGAGAGGCTTACAAAAAAAATGGAAAATCGATTTTTCAATTAACAAATAACTTTTTACAAAATGATACTCCTCTTTTTAAAGAAAAGCCTTTTAAAACAAAAGATAATAGTCCCGTCTTTAATGATTATTACACCTACAGTATACCAAATTATGGCATAAACAACAAGGCAATTTCTGGATTAGGAAGAAAAAATAAAGAAACTGGAAGTTATAGATATCAAGAAGAATGTGCCTATCCTTTTACTTCTGCAACAAATTTAAAGGGCTTTGGTTTAGGCACATCTTTCTTTTATCCAGTTTTTTCTAATGTAAATTGGATTTCTACTCCTTTAGAAAATTCAAAGGGCTGTATGTTTACTATTGAATGTCAGTCTGAGACAGGCACTATAATTATTAGTCAAACTTGAAAAGAAACATTGACTCGTGTAATAACAAAATTTTCTGTAGACAAGAACAAACAAAAAGTAATTTTAGCGTTGCGCTTTCCTTGAAAAATTCAAATTTCCAATGACAACTATGCGAAATTCAGTTTCCAGGAGTCACAACAGCTTTGCGTCCTTGACTATAATCTTATGGTTCTTGCTTCGCGTGAAAACAATGAAAATCAATTTTTTGAATTAGATTTAAATCAAAGCTATAAAATCCATTTCGGAAATCTCTCTTATAGTATTGATAAAGCATCGGGCTCAGCGCCTGAAATTATAGACAACCCTAACGACAATATACAAGACTTAATACTAGGAGATGTTGGTCAAAAAATAAAACCAGATACAATATTAGATGTATTATATAATTTAAAAGATTATCATTCTTTTGTTTTTGAAAAGACAAAAAATGAAGGACCTATATCTTTAGGTTGAAAAGATTACATTTCCTTCAAACATCAAAATAAAATTAGAAAAGTCTTGAATATTGAGACACGCTTTTCAAGCTTAAAGCATATAAAAAACTTTTATCCTACACAAGAGCCAGTTTTCTTAGAAACAAAAAAAGACTTTAGTAATGCCACTGGTTCAAAAGAACAACTTTTTATACACAGCATTAACTTTAAACAAGGGCCTGGTAATTTTGTTTTATTCGCAAATAGTTCTCGATCTAATTATTTTACTCAGGACAATCATTCTCTAATTTTTAGATTTACAACCCCACCTGCAAACACAAATTATGGATATGGTTCATCATTAGAATATAAGGAAACCGTAAAGTATTCGGACTCGATAACTACACAAAAAGTGGGAATAAAAAATATCGATAAAAATCCTAATTGATATTTACTTTCAAATATAGGAACACAAATAGAGCAGCCTATATCTGCGTATTTTCCTGAGATTTCAGTTATTCTTGAAAATAGAGAACAAAATATAGTAGCTGCTAATTTAAAACAATTTAAGCCAATAAAAACTCCGGTTCACAAAATAGAGGTTGATTTTATAGGCGCCTCTTCTAAATTGATAATAACCAATCCATCAACAAATGAAAATAATCCTCTTACAGTTACAAGGATACTAGTTAAAGGTTTTAATCAGGAAACAGGTAAAGAAGATTACCAAGAGCTTATAACAGTCCCTGTAACCTTAAATCCAGGAGAAAGAAGAGATTACAACATCCAATTACAAGAAGACTTACGGTATAGCGTAGTTGTAGAATATATGGATAAATTATTAGGCGAGAAGTTTGTTCTAGATGAAGCAATATAATAAAAGGAGTATAGAAAATAAATATGATGACAAACGAAGAAAAAGTAGCTCGTTTTAGAGCAATAGTTAACCAAATGGCTGACTTATATGAAAAGAAAAATAAAAACTATGGAAATAGTTTTGGAAAATTATATGAAGATTTAGGACCAATCGCAGGATTGGTTCCGCTTCATAATAAATTAGACCGTGCTACAAATTTAGTAAAGGGCGGTTCAAATGACTTTGAAAGCATAGAAGATACTTTTAAAGACCTAGCTTGTTATGCAGTTATGAATTTAATTGAACGCGAAGCTGAACAAAAAGATAAAGGAGAAAAAACAAATGAATAAGATTAAAGTTTACCTTGCAGGTAGTATGTTCTGTGAAGGAGACAGAATGTATAACACCTATTTAGCAGAACAACTTCGTGCAAGATTAGGAGATAAAATAGACTTATACGTTCCTCAAGAGAATACTAATATAAATGATAAAACAAAATGCGCTGATAGTAGCGCTATTTTTTGGGGCGATTATGAAAGACTACAAAGCACTGATATTTTAATAGCTCGTATTGATGGAGATGTGCCTCCTTCTGGAACAAGCGCTGAAATTGGAATTATGTCACAAAGAATACAAGAATTGAAATCTTTTGGTTCTTTTATGTTACCAACAATTATTGGTCTGTGCACAGACAGTAGAAATCCAAAGCGCACCTATTTAGATGCCAAGAACGAATTAATGCGCATTAATGATTATGAAAGTCAATATTGTTATTTTAACTTATTTACTATTGGTTGTATTAAGGTTAACGGAGTATTAACAACCTCTGCAGATGAAATGATTGCTGCAGTAGAAGAATTTATAACTCAAAGGGAGAAAGATCGATGGAAGATAGACGAAATGAAAATTCTTTAATTTATGATATCGAAGATAGTCCGAAGCATTGATATGAGTGATTAATTTATTCTATTCAAATGGTTATGTCCGTTTTTGTAGCTACTATTTTAATCGCACAAGTATGCGGCACTCCAATTGACGCGGCGTTATTAGGAGCTTGTCTAGGAACATTAGTTTATCAATTAATTACAGGTTTTAAGTCGCCTATGTTTATTAGTAGCAGTGGTGCAATGACCAGCGCTGTTGTAGGCGCTTTAGCTTTAGGAAATGCGGGTCCAAATTACTTCGCAGTGTTTATTGGTGGTTTGGTGACGCTTTTTATTTATGCCTTGTTTGCACTAGTTATTAAATGAAAGGGCATTGAGATATTAAACAGAATTTTTCCTCCTGTAATTGTGGGGCCTGTGACAATTATCATCGGTTTGAATCTAGCCAAATTTATTCCAGGATATGTGGGTATGGATGGACCTTATCCGATTGCAAACACTTGCGTAGCTATTTTTACTGCGCTAATTATTGCAGGAGTTTCTCATTATGGAAAAACATTTGCTAAGTCTGTGCCTTTCTTAGCGGGACTTGCTATGGGATGTGTCTTATCAGCTATTTTAACTGTTTGTGGCATTCCAATGATTGATTTCTCATTGTTTAAAGATATGTCATTCTTCCGTGTGCCAGATATCTCGTTCTTGCATTGAGGAGAATCAATTCAAGCTTTTAGTTGAGAAGTTTTTGGTGAAGTCTTATTATTATTTGTTCCGGTTTCTATTTGCGCTTTGCTTGAGCACTATAGTGACCACAAGGTGTTATCTAACATTCTTAATAGAGATTTAACTAAAACGCCGGGTTTGCATAAAACTTTATTAGGAGATGGCGTTGCTTCTGCGGTTGGAACTGCCATTTGCGGCTTGCCTAATACAAGTTATGGTGAATCTATTGCTACCATTGGTTTTAGCAAAGTGGCTTCTGTAAAAATTGTTAGTGTTGCCGCGCTTATTTTAGGTTTCTTCGCATTCTTTGAGCCTTTACAGGTAATCTTACAAGCAATTCCATCTGCAGTCTTTGGTGGATGCGCAATGATATTATATGGATATATCGCCGCAAGCGGTTTAAAGACCTTAAGAAATAATAAGATTGATTTAGAAGAAAATGGCAACCTAATTACTATTAGTGTAATTTTAACTACTGGTATTAGTGGTGTCTTCTTATTTACCCCTTCTTTTGGTGGAACAAGCTTAGCAATGGTTTTAGGTGTAATTTTTAATATATTATTTAATTTTAAACAATTCTTTCCAAAGAAGAAGAAAAAAGACGTTAATTTTAAATCAAAATAGAGTCAAAAATAAAAACTTGATAAATTATTCAAATTCTTCTTGACAAAACAGAAAAAATGTAGTATTATATAATTGTAATAAGTTATATAATACTTTTTTATAGAATAAAATTAAAGGAGATAGTATAAATGAGTGTTAAATACGATGAAAATAGTATAAAAACATTAAATTATCGTGATGCTGTTAAAGAAAGTATCGGTATGTATATCGCTACGAATGATACTAATGGTATGCATCATCTGTTAACTGAAATTGTCGCTAACTCAATGGATGAAGCCGCGGCAGGATTTGGTAAGATAATTACCGTTATTATCGATCAAGAGGAAAATTCAGCAGAAGTAATAGATTTTGGTAGAGGTATTCCTTATCGTAAAAATGATAGTGGTAATTATGCGATTGTGGAGATGTGCACCAATCTGCATAGCGGTGGTAAATTTACAGGACAAGGTAACTATAAGTCATCATTAGGTTTAAATGGTGTAGGTGCGACTGTAACAAACGCGCTTTCAAAAGAGTTTAAAATTAATGTATGGCGTGATGGTGAGCATTGTAATTTTGAGGTTTATGATGGAGAATATGATGATCCATTAATTGAAAAGAGCTCTCGTAAAGAAACCGGAACAAGCGTATTTTTTATTCCAGACCCTAATGTATTCGGAACCGCGCGTTGGGATATCGAAAAAATTAAATCAGAATTACAATTACACGCGCTTTTAAATAATGGTATCACTTTTAAATTAATTGAAAGAGATATTAATGGAAAAGAAAAAGAAACTAAATTCTACTATACTAATGGTATGAAGGATATGTTAAAAATAAAAACAGAAGGGCTAACAATGCTAACTGATCCCGTATTCTTTTCAACTGTAGTAGAAAACGATAATGGTGTAGATTGTTCAGTTGATTTTGCTTTTGCTTATTGTGACAAGACATATGAAACAATTTATTCTTTCGTAAATGGTGGCTATACTCCGCACGACGGAACTCACGTTACAGGTTTTAAAAGTGCTTTTACATCTTTAATCAATAAAACCGCGCGAGAGGCAGAAGTTCTAAAAGATAAAGATAAAAACCTAACTGGTGATATTATTCGTAAAGGTTTGGTATTAGTATTATCTATTAAGATGTCTGAACGTCCACTATTCGCAGAGCAAACTAAATTAACTTTAAACTCTCCAAGTGCAAGAGGCTTCTGTTCAAAAGCGGTTGGACAAATGAGTTTAGATAAAAAGGCGGCAAAACAAATTCTTGATAAGATTATGATTGAGCAAAAGGCTGAAGAGGCGGCGCAACGTAAACGTGAAGCACAAGAAAAAATTGCTCGTGGTGGTAAGTCTATGAATAGTTTAAGAGACTTGCCAGAAAAATTAGCAGATGCAAGTGATTTTAATGATGCAGAAATCTTTTTCTGTGAGGGTGACTCGGCTGCTGGTGGCGCAAAGGAAATGAGAGCACCTAATCAAGCAATTTTACCTTTAAAAGGTAAGATTAAAAATTGCACAAGTTTAGAATTAGCAGATATTATTAAGAGCGATATTATTAAAGATATCTTGACTTGTTTAGGTTGTGGTATTGGAGACCATTTTGATATTAAAAATTTAAGATATAATAGAATTATCTTAATGTGTGATGCGGATCCGGATAAACGTATTTAAAAAG
>RCNI01001559.1_pt1 | contig 12187 bp, 8 predicted proteins | sample 2041151 | NCBI WGS metagenome assembly RCNI01 (sample SAMN09708214, study PRJNA481090) | feces metagenome | isolation source: feces | place: Antarctica: Albino Rookery
CCACTATCCCATCTATAATAATCGCATGGACGTAATTTCCAGCGCGGTGACTAATTTTGATATTCATGATAGTTGGTGTGCTCCGCAACAGGGTGCTTGTAAACTGACTCTTAACATTAAAGAGGGTGTTATTGAAGAAGCATTGGTTGAAACCATCGGATGCTCTGGAATGACTCACTCAGCTGCAATGGCTGCAGAAATTTTACCAGGAAAGACTATTCTGGAAGCATTAAATACAGACTTGGTATGTGATGCCATCAACACTGCCATGCGCGAATTATTCCTACAGATTGTTTACGGACGTTCACAGAGCGCATTTTCTGAAGGCGGACTGGTTATCGGAGCTGGCTTGGAAGACTTGGGTAAAGGTCTCCGCAGTCAGGTGGGAACTATGTTCTCTACAAAAGCTAAAGGCGTACGCTATCTGGAATTGGCTGAAGGATATGTTACCCGCTTGGCTCTTGACGAAGACGATGAAGTATGCGGATATGAATTCGTACGTCTCGGTGTCATGATGGACCTCATCAAAAAAGGAACCGATGCTAACGAAGCTTTGAAGAAAGCCACTGCAAACTATGGACGTTTTGCCAATGCAGCTAAATATATTGACCCACGTCACCAATAAAAAAGGAGGAACATACTATGGCAAAAAGAGAAATAAAATTTGAAAGTCAAGATCGTCGTATCAATCAGATCAACGCAGTATTGAACTCCTACGGAATCGCTTCTATCGAAGAGGCAGAAGCTATTTGTACAGAAAAAGGCATTGACCCTTATTTGGAGTGCGAACAAACTCAAAACATCTGTTTTGAGAATGCGAAATGGGCATATGTTGTAGGTGCAGCAATCGCAATCAAGAAGAATTGTGTACACGCAGCTGACGCAGCAGAAGCTATCGGAGAAGGCTTGCAGGCATTCTGCATCAAAGGTTCTGTAGCTGATGACCGTAAAGTAGGTTTAGGACACGGAAACCTGGCAGCCCGCTTACTGCGCGAAGAGACCCAGTGTTTTGCATTCTTGGCAGGTCACGAATCTTTCGCAGCTGCTGAAGGAGCTATCAAAATTGCTGAAATGGCAAATAAAGTACGTAAAAACCCGTTGCGCGTTATCCTGAACGGTTTAGGAAAAGATGCAGCAATGATTATTTCACGTATCAATGGATTTACATACGTACAGACAGAATTCGACTACTACACAGGAGAATTGAAAGTGGTACGCACAAAAGCATATTCTGATGGTCCTCGAGCAAAAGTAAACTGCTACGGAGCTGACGATGTTCGCGAAGGTGTAGCTATCATGTGGAAAGAGGATGTAGATGTATCCATCACCGGAAACTCTACCAACCCGACACGTTTCCAACACCCGGTTGCCGGAACTTACAAAAAAGAACGTGTATTGGCAGGTAAACCTTACTTCTCAGTAGCATCAGGTGGTGGTACGGGCCGTACTCTGCACCCGGACAACATGGCTGCCGGTCCTGCTTCTTACGGTATGACTGATACTTTAGGACGTATGCACTCTGACGCACAGTTTGCAGGTTCTTCTTCAGTACCGGCTCACGTTGAAATGATGGGCTTCCTGGGTATGGGTAACAACCCGATGGTAGGTGCAACTGTTGCTGTTGCAGTATCTGTCGCTCAGGCTCTGGCAAAGTAAGATAGAATATAAATCTATATTACACCATATCAAAATCTCCAAATCTGGGAAATCAGATTTGGAGATTTTATTTTTCTTGGACACTAAAGAGTATTTATAAAGTATAAATATTAATTTTGTGCCCAAAATTCCAAAAAAACATGAATACAAAAGCTACCGGCTACACTTTAGCCGCTATTGCAGCGGCTACGTATGGCATGAACCCATTGTTTACTCTGCCTCTTTACAAAGCGGGTATGGACCCAGACTCTGTGTTATTTCTCAGATATCTGCTAGCTATCCCTATTCTCGGGATTATGCTTAAAAGCAGAGGACGCAGTTTCCGTCTGCAACGCAAGGAAATCATCCCTTTAATCATCATGGGACTATTGATAGCCATTACTTCACTGACTCTTTTCATCAGTTATAATTATATGGACTCCGGGATTGCTTCCACGCTCTTGTTCGTATATCCGATTATGGTAGCACTCATCATGGCCATATTCTTCAAGGAAAAGCTTACGCTACAGACGATTCTATGTATAGGGCTTGCCTTAAGTGGTATTGCCGTGCTCTACCTGAACGGTGACGGGAATGTACACGAAGCCACACTAAGCCTGACAGGTGTTTTGCTCGTTATGGTATCGGCACTTTCATATGCCATATATATTGTAGGTATCAACCAATCGACACTAAAAAATGTCGCAACGCTGAAACTGACCTTCTATGTATTGGTATTCGGACTTTTCCTGTTCCTCGTACGCGTAGACTTCGGCCGCAACCTGCACATTGTCAACGAATGGTACACCTGGATCAACCTGTTGGCACTGGCCCTCTTTCCGACAGCCATATCCTTCCTTTGCACCACAAAGGCTATACAATATATCGGTTCGACACCGACAGCCATTCTGGGTGCTTTGGAACCCGTTACCGCTGTATTCTTTGGAGTTGTGATATTCAAGGACACATTGACCATACCTATCGTTTATGGCATTCTCATGATCATCATCGCAGTCACTCTGATTATTGCAGGTAGCAACATCACAACAGCCCTTGTAAGATTCAGAAAATTATTTCCCCGCATCCACAAAAACAAAAAATAAAAAGCATAAAAAAGCTACCTCATATAAAGGTAGCTTTTTTATCATTTGACACGTCTGGAATATCACCATTCAAGACAACACTTTTTCCAGTCCTCCCTCAATCCAAAGAGACAAAAGACAAAATATAATCCACAGTCGCATCAATGCCGCAATAAGATGAATTCACACAAAGATCATATGAATCTGCAGCTCCCCATACCTTATCCGTATAGTAATTATAATACGATGATCTGGATTTATCAGCCTTATGAATGAATTCTTCAGCCTCGCTTTCCTTCAGTTTATTGTTATACTCCAACACTCTCTGTATACGGTCGCTCATTTTAGCCGTAATAAATACATTCAGACAATGAGGCTCATCACGCAAGATATAATCGGCACACCGTCCCACCAACACACACGAACCGGAAGCAGCAACCTTCCTGATAACATCCGACTGTATTTGAAATAATGATTCGTTTGAAAGATAATCGTTATTTTGAAAAATAGCACTGTTCATTGAAAAACCCATAGCGAAGGCTTTCAGCAATCCGCCGGACGTTTTCTCATCCGCCTTCTCAAAAAACTCACCGCAAATACCGCTCTCCTCCGATGCCAGATTGATCAATTCCCGATCATAATAGGCTATTCCCAAACGTTCTGCCAATTTCTTGCCAATTGTGCGTCCCCCGCTTCCTAATTGGCGACCAATTGTAATGATTGTTTTATTTTTTTCCATACCAGAATGGTTATAATCTTTTGATACAAAACTATACAATCTTTTTCATTATACAACCCCGCTTGCCCTAAATTTCTTCAATTGCCACCACAACATCGTGCTTGAAGTCAGCACTGCCAACCCGTCTGCTATCGGGAAACTGAGCCACACCCCGTTTGTCCCATAAAATGAAGGCAAAATAAGCAGACTGGGCAAAAGATACATCAATTGACGCGTAAGCGATAGAAATATCGATTTACCGGCCATGCCTATTGACTGGAAAAAACTCGTGGACACCATCTGCAAACCGACAAAAGGCAGCATCAATAAAATCATCCTCATTCCATGCTCCGCTATATTTATCAGCTCTTCTTCCGTCGTAAACAAAGAAATCATCACCCGTGGAAACAACTGGCAAACCAAAAAACCGATAGTCGTAACCGATACCCCGCATAGGATTGTATACTTCAACACCTTCACCACACGTCCTATCTGTCTTGCCCCATAATTATAGCCGGCAATAGGCTGCATTCCCTGATTAAACCCCATCACAATCATGATAAACAGAAAAACAATTCGGTTGATAATCCCATAGGCCCCGATATACATATCACCTCCATGAGTTTTCAGTCCGTTATTCACCAACATCACAATCAAACAGGAACATACATTCATCAAAAAAGGAGACAGACCGATAGCCAGTATGGACCCCACGATGTTCATCCGCAAATGAAATATCCCATAACGGAAACGGATATAACTGCTCTTATGTGAAAAATGGCACAAAACCCCTATCAAAGCCATACACTGGGCACAGATTGTTCCCAACGCCGCCCCCATAATTCCCAACTCAAAAACAAAAATGAACAGTGCGTTGAAAACGACATTGATTCCAACCGAAAAGAGCGTTGCCATCATCGCACGCCTGGGATACCCCGAAGCACGCATCACTTCGTTCAACCCCATATAAATATGCGTAACCAGATTGCCGCACAGAATCACCTTCATATAATCCCGGGCATACGGCAAAGTGTTGGCACTGGCACCAAAAAATATCAGAATAGGATCCAGGAAAACGAGGCAGACTCCCATAAACAGAAGACCGTTCACGATATTCATCATCACAACATTTCCCAATACAGCCTCCGCACTTTGCAAATCCTTTTGCCCCATCTTCACCGACACCAACGTAGAAGCGCCCACTCCCACCAATGCTCCGAACGCTGCCGCCAGATTCATGAACGGGAAGGTGACTGCCAAACCGGCAATTGCCCACGATCCGACACCATGCCCGATAAAAATACTGTCTATCATATTGTACAGCGATGCCGCAGTCATCGCCACAATCGCAGGCACGGCATAACGGAGCAATAATTTACGGACATCTTCTGTCCCCAATGACAATGGGGTTTGTAATGACATAATCCGACATTTTATTATTTGCCCTCTATCAATTCACGCAAGGCATCAATAGCCTCCTCCTCAGGAACAGCCGAACGTACCATCTTACGGCCTTTGTATAAATTAACCTTGCCGTTACCTGCTCCGACATAACCGTAGTCAGCATCCCCCATCTCTCCGGGACCATTTACCACGCATCCCATGACGGCAATTTTCAATGTGTCCATATGTGCAAATGCAGCCTTCACTTTCGCTACAGCCCCCTGCAGGTCATACAACGTACGTCCACAACCCGGACAGCTGACAAATTCAGCCTTATACCGCCGCACTCCTGCAGACTGCAGGATATTACGGGCCAGATCAAGTGCATAAGACACACCCTGTATATCCGGTGAGCAGATCCACAAACCGGCAGGCAGACGGTCTAAAAACAGACCTCCGACCTGTGCGGCAGCCTGCAGACTCAAACGGTCACAATCCTTGCCCTTCAACACCAGACGCACCAATGCCTGATTGCTCAAGCCGAAACTTTCCATCTGGCGGAACATCTCCCGATATGCATGATAATCCACTCCCAACGAAAGCACCAGAACGGCTTTGCTGTCATTTTTCAACCTTTCAGCCAATGAATCATCCAAATCCTCTATATCATTGATTTCCAAATAAACGGGCATCTCTTCCGGTAATTCCGGCTCTGCCAGATACTCCTCCACGCTACACAAAGGCACAGCATTCCGATTGTAGACATGCGCCATATCCAACAGATGAAGCGGAACCAACACCTTTGTTTCAACAGGCAACTTCGTCAATTCAGGACCCAGTGTCTCTGTATACAACACCTCCGGAGCCTTTACCCCAGCGCCCAGTCTGGCGCCCAATACCGGATCATTCGCATGACTGATAGAAAAATCCAATTCACGGCTTGCCTCCTCATCAAAGACCTCCATGCATGACAAATCTGCCACCAATATAGGACGCGAGCAACAGCCTTTCAAGCCATCTCCGCTACATTCAAATTTAGGATTACTGCAGATTTCCACCAGAGATGCTGCCACAGGAATCTCTGCCTCCGGAGCTTCTGTCAATGAAACGCGGATGGTATCACCGATTCCTTCATTCAGCAATGTTCCGATTCCCACGGCAGAACGGATTCTGCCATCCTCTCCTTCTCCGGCTTCAGTAACACCCAAATGCAAAGGATAAGACATTCCCTCTTTTTTCATCTCCCACACCAGCAAGCGGACAGCATCCACCATCACTCTGCAATCACTGGACTTCAAGGAGATTACCACATTATCAAAATGAACGGACTTACATACACGCAAATACTCCATTGTCGACTCGACCATTCCCACCGGAGTATCTCCATAACGGCTCATGATGCGGTCAGACAGAGAACCGTGATTCGTACCGATTCGTACCGCTGTCCCATGCTGGCGGCACACCTCCAGGAATTCGGTAAATTTCCTTCTTAATATCTCCAGCTCCTTGGCATACTCCTCCTCTGTATAGCTCAACTGTTTGAAAGTCGCACGCTTGTCTACAAAATTACCGGGATTGATACGCACTTTCTCCACATACCTGGCAGCTATCAGCGCTGCATCAGGAGTAAAATGGATATCAGCCGACAAAGGAGTTTCATATCCCCGTTCGCGCAATGCCTTATGAATATTGCGTAAATTCTCAGCTTCCTTGACCCCCGGTGCGGTGATTCGCACCAATTGTCCTCCGGCTTCGATGATACGGATTGCCTGTTCCACACAAGCCTCTGTATCCATCGTAGAGGTGTTCAGCATGGATTGTATCATAATCGGGGCATCCGATGACAATACGATATTTCCGATTTTTACTGCATTCGTTTTTCTGCGCATAGCTTTATATATTTATATTACCGAGTTGTACCACCCATCAATACTGTCTTTATATTCTGTGTATTACGGGAATTTCTCACATCTTTCCCTTCAGGAGTGTAAACGAAGTCTATCTCCTCCTTGAAATATTCATACACTTTATGACGTACCACTTTCGCCGTAGAATTTACCGTTCCGTTCGCTTCACACAATGTTTCCGGCAAAATGGCTACCACGGCAGGCAACCAGCGTTCAGGAAACATCCCCTCAAACTCACCTCCCTTTCTGAAACGTAGCAACTCGCCATAAATCTTATCCAACATCATCTTATATCCTTCAACCGACTCCGGCGTCACGTGCTGTTTCAGTGCATATTCTCTCAGTACAGCCTTATTCGGCACAATCAAGCCTGCCGTATAAGAAGACTGGTTATTATAAAGTACACAATAGTCTATGGAAGGCAAAAGCTCCATAATAGCCTCTTCTATCCCCTCCGGACTGTATTTTTCCCCATCGCTTGCAATCAGCAACGATTTGAAACGGCCCATCACATACAACAGCCCCTCTTCGTTGACATATCCCATATCTCCGGTATATAGCCATCCGTCACGCAAACATTCCGCCGTAGAGACAGGATTTTTCCAATATCCTTTCATTACATTACCGCCACGGATGACTATCTCCCCCTTCTCTCTACGCGGCAGTTCCTTCCCGGATTCATCACATATCTTCAAATCCATCGGCTTCACAATCTGACCGGAAGAGCCGAAATGATGGAACTGAGGCCTATTGGAACTGATAACCGGTGACGCTTCCGAAAGCCCGTATCCCTGCAACATCGGCACGCCCAATGCACAGTAATAGCGTTGTAATTCTATATCCAACAAAGCGCCGCCACCGATAAAAAAGCGGAGATTACCTCCGAATACCATCCGAATCTTCTTAAAGACAAGCATATCCACAAGCTTCACAAAGGGATACAGCAATACACGCATTCCCTTGCCCTCATGATTACCCGTTCCATAATAACGGTATGCCGCCTTCAGTCCCTTATGGTATAACCACTGTACAAATCTGCCCTTCAGCCGGATGCCGTTCTCTATATTTTTTCTGAAATTCTTTGCCAATGCAGGAACACTCAACAACAGATGAGGTTTCACCTCCTTCATGTTCAACGGGATATTCCTCAGATACTCCATTGGCGACCGTCCGAAATCCACAGATGCCAACGAAGCCCCGTTATACATAAATGAATATATTCCGACCGTATGTGCAAAACTATGATCCCAAGGCAAGAATAGCAGCACCTTGAAATATTCAGGCACCTGGATCAAGGAATCTGACTGCAGGACATTGCTCACATAATTCCCATGTGTCAGCATAATCCCCTTCGGTTCCGCTGTCGTACCTGATGTATAGGAAATATTCGCCAGATTGTCCTTCCCGACGGATGCAGCCCTCTTCTCCACCTCTCCGGGATGTTGCTCCAGCCACTCTTTTCCTGTTGCCAGCAACTGTTCGAAAGAGACATATTTCCCCTCAACCGCATGTGAAGGACGGATAACAAACACCTTTTCGACCATCGTCAGTTCATCTTCGATTTCCCGAATCGTATTCACATAATAATCAGACACCATCAGGAAACGGGCGCCGGAATGATTCACACGGAAGACAACCTCCTTCGGTGTCAGCTTAATGCTTAACGGCACATTGGCACCTCCGGCATAAAGCAAACCCAACTCGCCATACACCCAAGCATTGCATCCTTCACTCAACAAAGCCATACGGTCGCCTTTCTCCAAACCGGCAGCCATCAGCCCGGCAGCAGCATACATCACCTGCTGTTTCACCTCCAGATAAGTGGCGGGCTGGTATTTGCCATCCCGTTTTTCCCACAAATACACATTGTCCGGAAACTTTCTGCAGCTCCGCTCCAACAAATCTATTATTGTATTCAAATTATTCTCTTTCATAACAGGTGCAAAGATATAAAAGTAACTACCAACAAATACCGACCTATGAATAAAAAAACATCCATAGCTTGAATGTTATACGGATAAAACCTTACCTTTGTATCATCAAACAAAATTAATCGCTCAAATTTTGAACCATGAAAATAGCTATCGCATGTGACCATGCCGGTTACGAATTCAAGGAAAAATTGGTGGGATTTCTTCGCACCAAAGGACATGAAGTAAAAGATTTCGGAACACACTCCGCCGAAAGTATGGACTATCCTGATACAGCCCACCCGATGGCTGCAGCTGTTGAATCAGGGGAATTTGAAAAAGGCATCGCCCTCTGCGGAAGCGGCAACGGCATCAACATGACTGTCAACAAGCACCAGGGCATTCGCGGAGCTCTTTGCTGGAACGTTGAAATCGCCTGGTTGGCACGCCTGCACAATGATGCAAATGTATGTTGTCTCCCTGCACGGTTCATTCCTTACGAAGATGCTCAGGAAATCGTTGAACGCTTCTTGACCACAGAATTCGAAGGCGGACGCCATCAACGCAGAATAGAAAAGATTCCTGTAAAATAAATCACAAAAAAAATTGGCAACCTCATCAGTTGCCAATTTTTTTATCTCTATCGGATTCTACACATATCTCGTTTTTCCTTCTGTGCATCCGACACTGCAAGCGTTGCCATATGCACAATATCCCTCACCTGACATCCCATCTGGAGAATATGTACCGGTTTGTTCATTCCCAATAGAATCGGTCCGATAATTTCATGACTTCCCAACTCCTGCAGCATACTCAGACCGACACTACCGGAACTCAAATTCGGGAAAATAATTGTATTTACATCCCGGTCTCCCAAGACTGAAAAAGGATATTCCCTCTGACGCAACTCCTTGTCGAAAGCCATCGATGCATGCATTTCACCATCCACCAGAATTTCCGGGAACTTGGCATGCAATTGAGTAATACACTCCTGAATCTGAGCGGGACTACCCAAGCGGTATTCTCCAAAGTTCGAATAAGATGTCAATGCAATCACAGGCTCGACATCAAAACGTTTCACAGCATCATGCGTCAGGACAGTGACATATTCCAACGTTTCAGCAGAAGGATGGCTGTTGACAGTCGTATCTGCCAAGAAATAGGTTCCGCGTTTTGTTGTAGCGATGTGCATACCGGCTGCATATTTGCAACATGGCTGCAGACCGACTACCTCTTTCGCTTTTTCAAACACCTCTTTATAAGGAGAATTGATACCTGAAATAAAGCCGTCGGCATCTCCGCTTACCAACATCATCAGCCCGATATAATTCGGGTCCTGCATCTTTAATACAGCCTTGCTTTTTGATACACCCGAACGTTGCATCTTCTGATAATACAGCTCTGTATATCTCTTGACGACTTCAGTTTCCACTGCCGGGTCAAAAATAGTGAGATTCTGGATAGTCAGCTTATTACGTGCAATCTTATCTTGAATAGCGGCCGTATTACCCACCAGAATCGGTAAAGCGATATGCTCGGCGGTCAACTCCTGTACAGCCTGCAATACCTGTAGATTTTCCCCTTCTGCAAAAACCACCCGCTTAGGATTGGATTTTGCCTTATGGGTCATCAGACGCATCAATCCATTATCGTGGCTGACACGTTTATCCAGACTTTCCCGATAAGCATCCCAATCTTCAATCATCCGGCGTGCCACGCCCGACTCTATCGCAGCTTTAGCTACTGCCGGAGCCACACAACTAATCAGACGGTTGTCCAATGCCTTGGGGATAATATAATTTCTATCAAAAGAAATGGCAGGATCATGATAAGCCATCTTCACGCTTTCCGGAACCGGCTGCTTCGTCAGATCAGCGATTGCACGTGCTGCCGCCAACTTCATCTCCTCATTGATACCGCTGGCCTGTACATCCAAAGCACCACGGAATATATAAGGGAATCCCAACACATTATTAATCTGGTTCGGATAATCCGAACGTCCGGTAGCAAAGATAATATCCGGACGGGAATGCATGGCATGCTCATAACTGATTTCCGGATTCGGGTTAGCCAAAGCAAAAACAATCGGATCCTTGGCCATACTCTGTACCATCTCCTCAGTCAGTATATCAGCCACCGACAACCCCAGGAATACATCTGCCCCACGCAACGCCTCCTCCAGTGTACGGGCATCGGTTTTCACAGCAAACTCCTGTTTTTCAGCATTCAATCCGGCACGTCCTTCATAAATGACCCCTTTACTGTCGCACATCAGTATATTCTCGCGCTTCACTCCCAGATTACGATAGAACTGTGCACATGAAATAGCAGCGGCACCGGCACCGTTCACAACCACACGCACCTCCCCGATATTCTTGCCATTCAATTCCAAGGCATTCAACAGACCGGCACCTGAAATGATGGCAGTTCCGTGCTGGTCATCATGCATCACTGGAATATTCAGCTCCTCCTTCAGACGACGTTCGATTTCAAAACACTCCGGAGCTTTGATATCCTCCAGATTGATACCTCCAAAAGTGGGCGCAATCATCTTCACGGTACGTACAAATTCATCCACATTCGTAGTATCCACCTCTATATCAAACACATCAATATCAGCAAAAATCTTAAACAGCAATCCTTTCCCCTCCATCACAGGTTTTCCAGCCAAAGCACCGATATTTCCTAATCCCAGAACTGCGGTACCATTGGAAATCACAGCCACCAGGTTGCTTTTCGCGGTATATCTGTATGCATCTGACGGATTCCTCTCAATCTCCAGACAAGGCTGTGCCACACCCGGAGAATAAGCCAACGACAGATCATGCTGCGTACTGTAAGGTTTTGAGGGCATCACCTCAATTTTACCCGGACGTCCCGCCTCATGATATTTTAAAGCTTCATTTTTATCCATATCAATTTTATTTAAATATTTCATCAATTTCATTTTCCCAAAGATGCAAAAAAAACTCAATACCATATAGTTAAATAAAGGTTAAAGCATAATTATTTCACAAAAACAATCCGCAAATGAGAGTAAATTGCAACATTTAATTTTAAAATACACCTATAATGAAACTTTATTCTCTTACAGGACTCATGCTTGCTGCAATCTCCTGTACAACAACACCCAAGACCACTGTCACCATTCACATGGAGGGTGATAGAATTTCCGAAATCACCACAGTTTTAAACACCCGTGATTCCATCTATTCCGTCAATCTCGACTCCACAAATTCCACTACCATCCAACTGGCATCAACCCCAAAATCCGATTATGCCAGCATCCAATTGGGCCGTATGCACCTTCCCTTATACATCGAACCGGGGAAAAATTTTGATGTAGATATCAAAATCGAAGGTCGCAGAGTAACCCCCATCTTCACCGGGAAGGGAGCTGTCAAGAACAACTATCTGAACTGCGAAACATTAAAAAAAAACCTTCCTCCATTTGAATTTTCGGAAGCGGATTTCTTAAAACAACTGGAATATCAGGAAAACAAACAATTGGCCTATCTGGATTCCATGAACTTCGAATCCCAGTTCAACCAA
>RCNI01003082.1_pt1 | contig 12185 bp, 13 predicted proteins | sample 2041151 | NCBI WGS metagenome assembly RCNI01 (sample SAMN09708214, study PRJNA481090) | feces metagenome | isolation source: feces | place: Antarctica: Albino Rookery
TATTTCATTTTTTATGTCTCTATTTGATAAAAAATCGACTTTATTCATTAAAACACCATCTTTTCACTTTCCTAAATTACTAATATTTATCCAATTTAGTTTTTTCCGTATTTTCCACAATATAATAACGATATTTTTAGTGATATATCTTATATTTTGTATATTAAAAATCATATTATTTTCATCCGTTTTAATGGAAAATAAAAAAACCTGTCATACGAAATTTCGTATAACAGGTTTCTTAATATTATCTTTTTTCCGTTAAATAGGCATCAATGCCTGCAGCGGCTTTCTTCCCTTCACGCATAGCCATAACTACCGTTTCAGGACGATGCACAATGTCTCCTGCTGCAAATACAGCTTCGCAGGATGTCATTCCATAAAAAGGTTCTTTCACAGTTTCAATATACCCTTTTTCATCAGTCTTCACAGAGCCCTTCTTCGCTGTAATAGGCTCTGAATATACCGATGGATCTGGAATAGATCCGATAGCCGGGATGACAATATCCGCAGGAATAATTTCCCTTATCCCTGTTGACACCATGGAGCCATCCTCCATGATTTTTTGTTTTTCAATCATTAATCCCGTTACTTTTTCTTTTTCGCCCGTGATAGCTACAGGTGAGGAATAGAAAGCAAATGTAACTCCATCCGCCATCGCGCCTTCATATTCATCCAGTGAGGCCGGCATATTTGCTGCACCTCGACGATATACAACAGTGGTTTCTGCACCTAAACGTTTTACAACACGACTGACATCCATCGCTACATTACCCGCCCCAACGACAAGCACTTTGTCTCCTGCTTTTATTGGAAGATCATTCGTTTCTTTCGCCAATCTAATCGGGTCCATATCACGATACATCGCTTTTTGTACCGGCTCAAGTACCTCTTTATAAGAAAGAACACCTTGATAGTTGATCCCTTCGATAGAAAGAGGGGTTGATGCCATAGCACCTACCGTAATTAACACCGCCTCAAAACCATCTTCAAATAAGGAGTTAATCGTTTTATTAGCACCTATCATGGTATTACATTCAAAAACAACACCGAATTCTTTAATGATATCGATTTGTTCTTGCACTATAGGTTTAGCTAGACGAAATTCAGGAATACCATAAGAAAGAATACCTCCTGGAATATCACTGGCTTCAAATACAGTCACTTGGTAGCCTTTTTGAGCAAGATCTGTTGCTGCCGAAAGTCCTGCTGGACCAGAACCTACTATAGCCACTTTTTCTTTTTTATCTTTAACAATAAACGGTTTTCTTTTTTGTTTCGTATTCGCAAAATGTACAGCAAAAGATTCTAATTTCCCGATTTGAATCGGTGGTTTTTTCGCTTTATTCATAATGCAATGACCTTCGCATTGTTTTTCTTTTGGACAAACAATACCGCAAATCATGCCTAAATTACTGCGATGACCAATAATCTCTTTTGCTTCACCAAAATTACCTAATGCAATCTGATGAATGAAGTCTGGAATTTCATTTTCTATAGGGCACCCTGTACGGCAAAGCGGTTTTGGACAATTCAGGCAACGTTGTGCCTCAGCCATGGCTTCATCTACGGTAAAAAATTGCGTCCCTTCTTCTCTCCATTTATTATCTCTCATATTTTCTCCTTTAATCTCACTTACTTCTATCTAAGACATCTTAATAGACGTAAGTAAAATGGTTTTCTGTACTTTCATATACCTTTCTTTTCTTGAAAGTATAAAAAAATGGTGCGCCTAAGATGATTCGAACATCCGACACACAGTTTAGGAAACTGCTGCTCTATCCATCTGAGCTATAGACGCACTGTTTCAATCACTTTTTCATACTTTCAAAAAGTGTTTATTTAATTATACCATGAAAATTTACGTCATGAAAAGCCACGCACATTAACCATACGCCAATAAAACATTGCTTTTTTGTATTCATACAGAAAGAGCCAAATCCTATAAAAGATTCTCTCTTATGGATTTGACTCTCTATGAAATGTATGAATATCTGATTTTAGTCTATCGTTTCACGATAATATAAATCTAGCTGTTTTGCTACTTTTAATCGCATTAAAGAGCGATCTAAAGCCGCCACAGCACGAAGTACATCTATCTCCGGATCTTTTGCTTGTAGGCGTTCTAACGCGCGTTTACGAGCACGTTCTGCTCTATCAACATCGATATCCGCTGCTTCTTCATAGCGATTTGTAAGAATAGACACTTTATCTGGAGTCACTTCCATAAAGCCATCAAAAACTGCTAAAAAGCGTTCTTCACCGTTTTCTTTTATTTTTACTGGCCATGTCTCTAAAGCGACAATTGTCGGAATATGATTCGGTAATATACCTATATCACCGTCCTTGGCGCGAGCAAGTAAGAACTCGATGTCCGCATGAAATATTTCAGAATCCGGGGTAATGATTTCCAAAACCATCGTACGAGGGCTGTTAGATTCCATAATCTATTCCCCTTTCTCCTTCATTTTATGAGCTTTTTCAATCGCTTCATCAATGCCACCTACCATGTAGAAGGCTGCTTCTGGCAAGTCATCATGTTCGCCATCCAAGATTTCTCTAAAGCCACGAATAGTTTCTTTAAGAGGAACGTATTTACCAGGAGTACCTGTAAATACTTCCGCTACGAAGAATGGTTGTGACAAGAAACGTTGAATTTTACGAGCACGAGCTACTGTAAGTTTATCTTCTTCAGATAATTCTTCCATACCTAAAATAGCAATGATATCTTGTAATTCTTTATAACGTTGCAATACTTCTTGTACGCGACGAGCTACTTCGTAATGCTCTTCACCTAAAATCATAGGGTCGAGAATACGGCTAGTAGAATCTAATGGATCCACCGCAGGATAGATACCAAGTTCAGCAATGGAACGAGACAATACTGTAGTAGCGTCTAAGTGAGCAAATGTTGCTGCTGGCGCTGGGTCAGTAAGGTCATCGGCTGGTACGTATACTGCTTGTACAGATGTGATGGAACCGTTTTTAGTAGATGTAATACGTTCTTGCAAGTTACCTACGTCATTAGCAAGCGTTGGTTGGTAACCTACGGCAGAAGGCATACGACCCAATAATGCAGATACTTCAGAACCCGCTTGGATAAAACGGAAGATGTTATCTACGAATAAAAGAACGTCTTGTTTTTGCACGTCACGGAAATATTCCGCCATAGTAAGGCCTGTTAAGGCAACACGCATACGAGCTCCTGGTGGCTCATTCATCTGGCCATATACCAATGCTGTTTTGTCGATAACGCCAGATTCTTTCATTTCGTTCCAAAGGTCATTACCTTCACGAGTACGTTCACCTACACCTGCGAATACAGAGTAACCGCCGTGTTCTGTTGCGATATTATGAATTAATTCCATGATTAATACGGTTTTACCTACACCGGCACCACCGAATAAACCAATTTTACCACCTTTTACATATGGAGCGATAAGGTCAACGACTTTGATTCCTGTTTCCAAAATATTGGTTTCTGGTTCTAATTCGTCAAACTTAGGAGCCGCTCTGTGAATTGGCCAATTCGCTGTAGCTTCTACAGGCGTTGGATCATGGTCAACTGTTTTACCTAATACATTGAAGATACGACCGAGAATGCCGTCACCTACAGGTACAGAAATTGGAGCACCTGTATCTTCCGCACTCATACCGCGTACAACCCCATCTGTAGAACTCATTGCAACGCAACGAACTGTGTCATCGCCCAAATGTTGCATAACTTCTACAATGAGATCAATTTTATTTTGTTCGTCACCGCCAGTTACGTGAATGGCGTTATAAATTTGAGGCAAAGATTCCGTTTCAAATTTAACGTCAATAACCGGACCGATAACTTGGACAACTTTACCGATTTGATTACTCATTAAGAGGTCTCTCCTCCCTTATTTTTTACTAACAATCTACTGTGCCCACACATTACTATTGCAATGCGTTTGCACCACCGATAATTTCAGAAATTTCATTTGTGATCTGTGCTTGTCGCATACGGTTGTATTCGAGGTTCAAGCTTTCAATCAAGGAACCTGCGTTATCTGATGCCGTTGTCATAGCTGTCATACGTGAACCTAATTCACTGGCCGCTGATTGAATCAACGCGCTATAGATATCGAAATTCAACACCTTTGGTAAAAGAAGAGATAACACTGTTTCTTTTGTTGGTACAAATTCATATTCCTGAGTATATTCTGTTGTTTCTGCTTCCTCCGCATCTAGGGATACCGGCAAAATCTTTTTTACTCTTACATCATAAGTAAGGGAATTAATGAAATGAGTGTAAACCACATGCACTTCATCAACTTCTCCATTGAGGAACATCGTAGAAGCTTCTTTTGCCACTTCTTCCGCGAGTTCGTAGGATGGCTTATCCGATTCACCAATATGAGATGAAACAGGGTTAATATTACGCGAGCTAAGCATTTCTAATGGTTTTCTACCACAAGTAATAATACGGCACGCATCTTTCCCCGTTTCTTCGATTAGAGAAAGGGCATTTTTAAATATATTGGTATTAAAAGCCCCTGCCAAACCTTTATCGGCACCGACTATAATATATCCTACATTTTTAACCGGACGTTCTTTAGTAAGTGGCCCAGCAAATTCTGTTTTGTTCCCTAAAAGATGATGCATCATAGCCTTTAAGGCTTCGGCATACGGTGTTGTTTTATGCGCTTTTTGTTGCGCTTTAGACAGTCTTGCGGAGGCTACCATTTTCATGGCTTTCGTGATTTGTTGCGTATTTTGTACTGTACGTATACGTTTACGCAAATCCTGTGAGCCTGCCATGGACTATTCCTCCCCGTCATCCGAAATCAAAGTATGTGTTGCACCAAATACTTCAATACATTCAGTAATGGCTTGTTTTAAGCAATTCTCAGTTTCTTCTGTGATTTTTTGTTCTTCACGAATAGCTGTTAAAATTTCTGGATATTGTTGATGTATGAAAGTAAGAAGAGCTTTTTGGAATATAGTAACATCTTCTACTCGAATGGATTGGAAATATCCTTTTACACCAGCATAGATACTTACTACTTGTTCTTCTACAGGCATCGGAGCGTATTGAGATTGTTTTAACATTTCTGTTAAACGTTCACCACGGTCGAGTTGTGCTTTTGTAGATTTATCAAGGTCAGAACCGAATTGGGAAAATGCTGCCAATTCACGGTATTGAGCCAAGTCAAGACGTAAAGTTCCCGCTACTTGTTTCATCGCTTTAATCTGCGCACTACCACCTACACGAGATACGGAAAGACCTACGTCAACCGCTGGACGAACGCCAGAGTAGAACATATCTGTATTAAGGAAAATCTGACCATCGGTAATGGAGATTACATTTGTTGGAATATATGCTGATACGTCACCAGCCAAAGTTTCGATAATCGGTAGAGCCGTAATGGAACCTCCACCCAATTCATCAGATAATTTTGCCGCTCTCTCTAAAAGACGGGAGTGACAGTAGAAAATATCCCCTGGATATGCTTCACGTCCTGGTGGACGGCGAAGTAATAAAGACATTGCACGGTATGCTTGTGCTTGTTTGGATAAATCATCATAAATACAAAGTACAGCTTTGCCTTTATACATGAAATATTCACCCATTGCTACGCCTGCATATGGTGCGATATATTGCATTGGAGCACCTGTAGATGCACCAGCAGATACGATAATTGTGTAATCCATTGCGCCCGCTTCTTCCAATTTTTGGTATACACGAGAAACAGTGGAGTCTTTTTGACCGATTGCTACATAGATACAGATTACATCATTATCTTTTTGATTGATGATTGTATCGATAGCAATCGCAGTTTTACCGGTACCACGGTCACCGATAATAAGCTCACGTTGGCCGCGGCCAATTGGAACCATGGAGTCAATCGCTTTGATACCTGTTTGTAAAGGTTCTGATACGGATTGACGATCGGCAATACCCGGAGCTGGGTATTCAATTGGACGGAAACCATCATTTACGATTAGTCCCTTATTGTCTATAGGTTGCCCTAAAGAGTTTACAACACGACCGATCATACCATCGCCTACTGGCACTTGCATGATACGACCTGTTCTTCTTACTTGGTCACCTTCTTTAATAAGGTAGTCTTCCCCTAATAATACGGCACCAACAGATTCTGTTTCCAAGTTGAGAACCAAACCATAAACGCCATGAGGGAATTCCAATAATTCACCGGCCATTGCTTTATCAAGGCCATAGATATGAGCGATACCATCGCCCACTTCAAGGACTGTTCCCACATCGTCTACATTAAGATCTACATTATAATCTTGAATCTGTTGTTTAATTATAGCCGTAATTTCATCTGGCTTCATTTTCATACTGATTCACTCACCCCTATCTCAGTGGTGCTAACTTTTCCACTACGTAACATACGTTCCATTTCTTCTAATCGACGGCGGATACTGCTATCGATTACAATATCTCCCAATTCGATGACGAAACCACCAAGCAATGATGGTTTTTTCACTTCTTTTAAAAGAACAGTTTTGCCTGTTTCTTTTGATAAACGAGCAATAATTTTTTCTTTTTGAGCTTCAGAAATTTGGTCAGCTACGTAGATTTTAGCTGTAACGATACCGCGAGCATCTTGTGCTTTCGCTATAAAATGATTAATCGCGTCGGAAATTAAACGAACACGGCCTTTTTTTACCATTACAAAAATGGAATTTAAGGCTAATTCATGGATATCTTGCTTAAAAACTTTCCCCAAGAGTTCAATTTTATTATCTGTTGAAACAAGAGGAGAATCTACAAATTGATATAAATCAACATGCTCTTTAAGTACTTTTTCTACATATAAAAGATCGTCTTCTAATTGCTCGAGAATATTTGCGTCTGCTGCCACATCAAATATGGCATTGCCATATGTAGCTGCTAGCTCTGCCCGTGCCATTAGGAGCCAACCTTAACGCTATCGAGTTTAATGATAGCATCATCTACGATACGTTCATCTACAGCATGTGTTAATTCACCTTCAACGATTTTTTCTGCTACCGCCATAGATAACGTAATGACTTCAGCACGCAATTCCGCATGCGCTTTCTCTTTTTCGGCATGAATTTCCTTTTCGGCCATTAGTTTTTCTCGAGCGATATGTTCACGCACTTCTTTATGATGTGCTTGGGCCAATTCTTCTGCCTGACGGATTGCATGGCTGATAATTTCTTTTGCTTGTTCTCTTGCATCAAGCAACTGTTGTTTATACTGCGCTTCTAATCGCATCGATTCTTCTTTTGCTGTTTTTGCATCTTCTAAATCTTGTATAATTCGTTGTTTTCTAGCTTCCATCACCTTAAGAATAGGTTTGTAAACGAATTTAGCCAATATAGCTACAAGGATAAAGAAGTTAATAAACTGAGCGATTAAAGTACCGTTTAAATCAACCAATGATACCCCTCCTCTACTATAAATTTTCTTCTAAATTAGAGAAGTTATTATTTACTAAGAATACCAATTAATGGATTTGCATACAATAGGATGAAACCGATAACGATTGCAATGATAGGCAATGCTTCAATTAAACCAACACAGATAAACATGCTAGTCATCAATTTATTAGAAAGTTCTGGTTGACGAGTCATTGATTCTAAATACTTACTTGTAAGCATGCCGTCACCGATTGCAGCAGCTAAAGCTGCGATACCTGCTACAAATGCAGCGCCAATTGCTGAAAAAGCTACTAATAATTCCATGATAAAATCCTCCTAAATACTTTAAAAATCCGAGCTTATATCTAATGCTCATCGTTTAATTAGTGGTCCTCACTTACGCTCATACCTATATAAGCGGCACTAAGTAAGGTGAAAATAAATTGAATGATCCCAATTACAATACTGAATGCAATCCAGATAATTGGTGCGCCATATGGCAACAATTGATAGAGTAATTCTAATAAAATTTCACCGGCGAGAATATTACCGAACAAACGGAAAGCCAATGTAATCGGTTTTGATATTTCTTCGATAACATTAATTACGGCAAAAAGTGCAAATGGTTTAAAGAAGTGACCAAAAAAGTGAATCCCTTTAGCACGAATCCCCATAAACCAAACTACTGCCATAGTAGCTAAGGCTAGGCCGAAGGTTGTATTTAAATCACTGGTTGGTGATTTAATTAAGCCGCCAGAATTTGGCAATAAACCAATCTCATTACTGATGAAGATAAATAAGAACACTGTAAATAAAACAGCACTTAAATCTGCGGCTCTATTCCCTAAGGATTGCTTGAATTGCGTCATTAAGCCTTCTAGAATAATTTCAAAAGCATTTTGCTTGAGACCAGGCACAATAGTGCAATGTCGAGTAACCCACACCATGAACAGTACCATAATGCCTGAAACTATCCACGTGGTTACAATTGTATCCATATGAAAGGTCAGGCCCATCCATTGCACTATATCATGATGGCCAGCGTGAAGTCCTCCACCCTCCATGTATTCTCCTCCTTTCCTATTTAATCACACGGATTGGTCAACGGCGATTTAGCAAATATACCATCGACAATCATGACCAATCTGTATCCGAGCATGCCACAACCTGCCGCTATAAGGTTAGCATTAGGTACAGACATTGCTGCGATTAGAACGACAACTACAATAGCGAGACGATATAAACTCGTACGCTTCATATATTGAACAACCTGATGCGGTTGTAGTGTCGACATTCTCATAATATTTAGGAATAGTAAAACAACATAAGCTAAGGAACCCACTGTGCCAATTAGAAAACCTATAGCCCATGAAGACGAAAAAAAAGTATACAAAAAGAAAGAAATTATACCATTGACAAGAAGAATACCTGTCAATATTCGTTTACTATAATTCTTTACTTTCTGCATACTTCTCCACCTTATTCCCCCATTCCCTGCAAAACAGTTTCATGCGAGTCATTGCAACTGTTTATATATCGAAAAGAGAGCTATCACTGCGCCTAATAGGCCTCCAAAGAGGATACCTCCTGGAAAATTCCAACCTATGAAGCCATCAACTTTATCCCCTAAATATAAGCCGATAGCTAAACATGTCAATAGTGTAACTCCAGCCCCCGAAGCTACAGAGATTGCTCGAAGAACTTCATTTCGTCCTTCTTTTTTCATTTTTTCATCTCTTTTAGACATATTTTCCTCTTTTCATCTTTCATTCATTAGTATTACATAATGAGGTATTATTTTCAACTGTATACCTCTATGTATGACTAAAATGTATAGCATACTTTATTTTTTCGTACAAAAGCGCTCCGGAGCCGGTTTTTCAACAAAAAATTCGTGGCGTAATGCCTCAACAATACGTTGAGAGGCTTTACCATCGCCATAAGGATTTACGGCATTCGACATAGTTATGTATGCGTTTTTGTCATACAATAATTTATAGGCTTCGTCATAGACAATATTTTCATCTGTTCCAATGAGTTTTACCGTACCTGCCGCTACAGCTTCTGGTCGTTCCGTTGTATCACGAAGTACAAGAACCGGTTTGCCTAAAGCAGGCGCTTCTTCCTGTATGCCTCCAGAATCTGTCATAACTAAATACGATCTAGCCATTAGATTGGCAAATGGTTCGTAATCAAGCGGATTAATTAAATGTACTCTTTCTTTATTTCCTAGTTCTTCCTCTACGATTTCTCGTACTTTCGGATTTTTATGAACTGGAAATACAATTTCAATATCATCAAAGGTATCAATTAATCGCGCAATCGATTTATAGACATGTCGCATAGGTTCACCTAAATTTTCACGGCGATGCGTCGTTACAAGAATGACTCTCTTCTTATCATAATCAATAGCATTGAGCGTAGATTCTTCAAATTGATAGTCTTTTTGAATCGTTGTAGCCAAGGCATCAATCACCGTATTCCCCGTCACATAGAGATGGTCTTTTTTTATATTTTCTGCCATCAAATTTGCTTCGGCAGTATCTGTAGGTGCGAAATGATACGTTGCAATAGAACCTGTTAACTTACGATTCATTTCTTCTGGAAATGGCGAATATATATTACCAGTACGTAGCCCCGCTTCCACATGACCTACAGGAATTTGCTGATAGAATGCAGATAAAGCGCCTGCAAATGTAGTAGTGGTATCACCATGTACAAGAACAACATCAGGTTTTGCCTCTTCTAAGACATCTTTTAATCCTAAAAGAGCTTTTTCGGTAACATCATATAAAGTCTGACCTGAACTCATGATATTTAAATCATAGTCTGGTGTTATATGAAATAAAGTCAGAACCTGATCAAGCATTTCACGATGCTGTGCTGTCACCGTTACAATGGACTCCATATCCTTCGCTTCTTCAAGAGCTTTTACAAGCGGAGCCATCTTTATCGCTTCAGGACGAGTTCCAAAAACAGTCATCACCTTTAGTGCCATGATGTTTCCCCTACCTTTCTTTTCCAATTACTCCAATTCGATATGCTAAATAAATCACAACCAATAAACTCACGGTCATCAATGCTACACCTACGATAAAGCTTAACTCCGCCATGACAATGGCAAGAACTCCAAAATATGCTGTAACAGCATACATCAAGAGAACTGCTTGTTTTTGGCTAAGCCCCATAGCCAATAATCGATGATGTAAATGACCTTTATCTGGTTTAAATACAGGGCGCCCATTCATATACCGACGAATAATCGCAAAGGCCGTATCAAGAATAGGAACGCCTAATGCAACAACAGGTACAATCAATGCGATTGTCGCTGCTGTTTTCACCAAACCAATGACAGAGATAACGCCTAAAGTGTAGCCTAATAGCATACTCCCCGTATCCCCCATAAATATTTTTGCAGGGTTAAAATTATATTTCAAAAAGGCTAAGATAGCACCAGCTAAGGCAATCGCGATAGTCGCCGTTTCTAATTGTCCATTTGAAAGGGCCACAACAAAAATCGCCATACAAGCAATCAAGGAAATACCTGCCGCTAATCCATCCAAGCCGTCAATGAGATTGACCATATTGGTGAAGGATACAATCCAGAAAATGGTGAATGGTACAGAAATCCAAGGTGGCAATAAGAGAATATCTCCCCATGGATTCGATAAATACGCTATATTTACCCCACCAAAGACTACTACAGCCGCTGCTATAATTTGTCCTAGCAATTTTGTTTTAGGGCCAATTTGTTTAATATCGTCCCAAATACCAACCCCAACAAGAATACAAGATCCCACAGTAAGTAACTGGATTTGTGTATCCATACCTACGCTATAAAGCAAGGAAATCATATAACCAATAAAGATAGCTAGACCTCCAAGTCGTGGTACTAATCCTGTGTGCACTTTACGGGCATCTGGTGCATCAACTGCACCTACTTTAATAGCAAAACATTTTACCAGTGGCGTAAGGCAAAATGTAATACCAAAAGCCAAGAAAAACGTCACTATATAATGAATCATAAATTGAAAACCTCCTTAGTTCGTCAAACTACGAACCGGTGCAGGAATACGGCCCCCTCGTGCAATAAATTCAGATGCGTCGCCCTGCCCTACTTTAATGACTGGACAATAACCGAGCAATCCACCAAAAGTAACCATATCGCCTACGTCCTTACCTACTACTGGAATAAGGCGTACGGCTGTTGTTTTATTATTAATCATACCAATTGCCACTTCATCAGCAATAATGCCTGAAATGGTCGAAGCTGGCGTATCTCCAGGTACGGCAATCATGTCGAGACCTACCGAACATACACATGTCATCGCTTCTAATTTATCGAGAGATAAGCTGCCATTAGACACCGCATCAATCATCCCTCTATCTTCACTCACAGGAATAAAAGCGCCACTAAGTCCACCAACATGAGAGGATGCCATAAGGCCACCTTTTTTCACCGCATCATTAAGAAGAGCAAGAGCCGCTGTTGTTCCATGCATACCGCAGGAACTAAGTCCCATCTCCTCTAATACATGAGCTACCGAATCGCCTACTGCTGGCGTTGGAGCTAAAGATAAATCTACAATACCAAACGGTTTATCCAATCGTTTAGAGGCTTCCTGTGCCACTAATTGACCTACACGAGTAATTTTAAAGGCTGTGCGTTTTACCGTTTCTGCGACAACATCGAAAGGCTGATTTTTCACAGACTCAAGAGCTCTTTTCACTACGCCTGGACCACTAACTCCCACGCTAATCGTTGTATCTCCTTCTGTGACTCCATGGAACGCCCCAGCCAT
>RCNI01001560.1_pt1 | contig 12177 bp, 8 predicted proteins | sample 2041151 | NCBI WGS metagenome assembly RCNI01 (sample SAMN09708214, study PRJNA481090) | feces metagenome | isolation source: feces | place: Antarctica: Albino Rookery
TATTTTATTAATAAAATTTCTAATAATAAAAAAAATAATTACATATTTGATGAAATTTCATTTGTTGAACTAATATTAGAATCCTTAAATAGTGATGAAGCAAAATTCACATTAGCAAAAATTATAAAAACCTCTAGAAGAATAATAATTATATCCGATGGTGCTAATCACGATTGAAGACAAATTAGTTTCTGAAGAAATTTAATATTAACAACAAAAAATATCCATTATTCTGATTTAGAAACTAATAATGAAGTAATATATTTATCAAAAGAATTGTCAAATAGCAAATTTAGCTTCAATCCAAATATATCGAATTTTATAGACATATTTCATTTTGATAATTCATACTTAGAAAATATCAATGAAAAATACAATGTACATTCCTTTCCAATTTGCTTTTTTCATACATCAAGAATGTTATTTAACAGTAGTAATAAAATAGATATGTATAATAAAATGTACATAAGTACTTTTAAAATTGATTCATTATTTCTAAATGGTTTTAATAATTATGATCCTAATAAACCTAATATTATCTTCCTTGATAGCCCTCTTTTTCAACCTCTGACACTAGATGAAAAACTACCAAGAATAATGAATATGCCAATTATTCTTAATGAAATTAAAAGCACAGTATCCGAGTTACTATCAAAATATAACTTGAATGAATATAATCTAATGTTTAAACTACACCCAGCTTTTACAGAGGAAAATGCATTACTTTATGTTAAAACAATATCATCAGAAAAAAACTTTATAATTTTAAATCCAACAATTCCTATTGAAACAATGATATCGTATGATTATATCAATTATATAAATCAAGATACATCATATTTTTTTAAACAAAATAATAAAATAAAACCATGGGAGTGAACAAAATTTATTGGAATACATCCAATTACATCATCTATACATACTTTAAGAATACTAATTTCTACTTGCTTTAATCTTGACACAAAGCAAATAAGCCAAGTTTTGTCATTTTCAAATTTTCCGATACCAAGATACCATGATATCGTTTTGCAAACAACAAAAGATAATATTCATCATTATGATTACTCATTGCAAAATATCTCATATATAATGGACATATATAAATACTATATATTTTCAGAAAATAACTTGAATGTTAAATTTGATTTATCTGACTTATTTGTTTCAAAATCCAAATACAATATATTTTGTAGAATAAAATCAGTATTTTCTAAATAATGTTTTTATGAAAAGATTGAGGAATCACAGAAAAATTTTACAACAATTTTATTGCTCTTATTTCATCCTACACAATTCGATTGTCAGCGAGAATTTCTTCTCCTGCTGGGGCAGATACAGCGGGCAGCAGCCACTTTCCATAGCCTTATCGACTTTGTCATAGTACCCATCCGTAGGCTCCAGTGCGCAGTTGTAGTCGCCTCGATAACCACCGCTGGTAACCCATAGGCCTAGATATGGTAGCTGCTCGGCATCGTAGCGGAACGTGGCTTCCATTCCGCTGCCTGGATAACGGTAGCCGCATCTGCCTTCTCCAACCGGACCTTTGGCGTAATACTTGATGGCTTCATCCGGCGGAAGTCTGCGCAGATCAATCTGATGGCCATTGATCTCTGCTATAGGATATTGCAGCTCTGTACCGCCCTCCCCAAGCCATTTTCCCGTAATTACATTCTCTACGGTTTTGACCGATGCAGGCATCCATATCTCCATGTCCGTTTCCGTATTTACCAGGCAGTGACATGTCCAGATGGCAGGCAGCACTTCTCGCCCTGTATTCTTTATGGCATATTCCAGTATAATCTGATTGCGGTTCAGCCAGATCTGCTTTTGATAGGAAAAGTCGAAAACATTACTTTTGCAGAAAAGGTGCAGCACTTCACCCTCTGCACATGCCTGCATTTCCGTGCTCCAGATCGCACCGTGGTCAGGATAAGAGAGCATTCTGTCTCTGGTTTCAACCGTTCCCGCATCTACATTCGGAAAAGCATCGTCAAATCCGCACGCTTCGAATTCAGAGAAATCCGAACCAAAGGTAGCATTGCCCCATCTGCCCTTTGGATTCTGAAACAGAAGTTCAAACTGGGTCTGACGATATACCAGAGAAGTCAATTTTCCACCATGTTTCGGCAAAATGACCGCTCTAAGGAAATCATTTTCCAGAACCCATGCAGATTCTCCCTGAAAAGTAGTTTGAGTAAGCATAGTTAATCACTTCAAAAGTAAACTGTGAATATGCACACCCATGTGGCTACTATCCAGTTCTTTTGCTTCCGCAAAGCATTCCGCAGCTTTTTTTCTATCTCCCTTTCCCAACATGCCGAGGCCACGCATAAACAGGCAGTGAACGCGGTTCTTCTTATCCAGGTCTTCCTCAAAAATCTGCAAATCCGGCAGAGAAACGGCAAAGTAATCGATACGCACATGATCTTCCAGATGTTGTTCAGCGTAGTCGATCAGCTTATTGAAGCGACCCAAGGCGCCCTTCTCATTCCCGCAGGCTCTGCAAGCAAGACCTTGATAAAAAATCGTCTCAGGTGGCTGATCATTGTAGTACATCATGCCAGCAGGTTCAGATAAACCAGAGGACGCTTTTTCGAAGCAGGCACGTGCTTCCTCTTTTTGGTCCAGCATCTGCAATGCAAGACCCATGTAGTAGTAAATATTGTTTTCCTGAGCACCAGCCAATTTTCCTTCGCCCAGATTATGGGGATAGACTGTCGCACGTTTTAAGTATTCCAGTGCTTTTTCAGCATTGCCCTTCGCCAGTTCCTGCTTAGCAAGCTCTGTCAGTGCAAGCACATACTGGGCAGGGACCTTGCCCTCGCCGCCTTCCCAAGGATGGAACTTTCTGACCATAATCAGAGACAATGCCTTTTCATAATTGCCAAGGAAATTATACAAAGCTACTCTCTCAAGATAGAGGTCATCCCGGAGGTTTACAATATCTTCGTGCGCTTCCAGAAATTCCAATCTCTGCTTCTGGCTGACACCCAGTTTTTTATAAAGCTGATCCAGCTCCATCAGCACTCGTGCATCCGTAGGGTTCAGGGCAAAAGCTTTTTCAAGTTCTTTCCTTGCCCTGCCAAAGTCACTGCGTTTATTGAAATAGGCCAGAGATAGATTTCTATGAGGAATGGGGAAGGAATCTTCCAGGCTGCAAGAACTTTCCCAGCAGGAAATAGCTTCCTCATAGCGCCGCTTGTCGTAGAACAGGTTTCCCAGATAATAGTATCCCTTGGAATCAGTGGGGTTCTTCCGAAGAGCATCCTGTAATGCCAGCATATCCTCGACACGATGAGGGAAACAATAGTCGCTACAGGCATTCGCAGCCTGATTACGGAAATTTTCTGCTTCACCGGTTTTACCCATTTGGTCGCAGAACTGAGCCAGATAGTAATATACCATGGGGTAACCTTGCTGCACACGCATCAGCGAGGAAACAAGAATATCGCAGGCTTCTTCATAGAGCCCTGCATCGCTATATTCCAGAGCCAACTCAATCGTCCAGTTGGGGTTAGTGCTGATAGTATCAAACATTTTCTCTCTAACAGAACCACCTAATTCGTACTGCGCACCATAATCCATGGAATCGATCTCCAATGTTTCGTGTGCATATTGGAAGGCCTCTTCTATCCGTCCTAGGTGTCGCAGGAGCGCAGTTCGCAGCGTACGGGCTTTGATATTATGTCCATTCCTAACAAGGCTCCTGTCGATGTGAGACAAAGCGGTTCCGAAGTCTTTTTTCATGGCCTGAATGCATGCCATAGTATAGAAAGCACTGTCCTGCCATGCTCCGCTCCAGGTAGCCTTGTAAAGGTTGTCGTAAGCCACATCCAAATTGCCCAACAACTTGTAACAGAGTCCTAGGTTGTAATAGGGCTCACTGTCATAAGGATTCGGGTTGGAACGGGTCAATTTCTTGACAGCTGCTTCAAAATAGGTTTTTGCCTCTGCAAGGCGACCGCGGCGCATCAGAAGCAAACCATACGCATTGTTGATCCTGGCATCTGTAGGATCACGCTTCAATCCCTCTAGGTAGTAATCCTCTGCCAGATAAGTGGCATGGCGGTACTGCTCAATATGCATACCGTACAGGAATAGATCCTCATTGGTAGGTACATCTGCCGGCAGCGGAATTGCCTTGGCAGGATCAGGCGTCTGCTCAATCTTCTCTGCTTCCGGCGTATAGCTGACCAGCAGTCTGCCCGCGGCGTCAGCCACCTTTAGAGTCAGAGCAGTTGCATCCTCACCGGCACCGGGAACTGTACATTTTAGTGTTTTAATAGGAGATAGATCGCAGATCTCATCATAGAGCACCCGATCACCGCAGCTAAGCGTTACCTTGGCATCGGGGAACTCTGCGGTGGTATACACTGCAAAATCTGCGCTGCCCTTCACAAGATCCAGCCGCACCGCTGCATCTGTGGACGCATTTTTTATCATCCCCACATCCTTATAAGGCATGAAATACTGGGTAAATACCTTCTCCTCATAGGGAGCAAGCCACGTAAAGTCAGGCTGGTTATCCGTGAAGCATCCTGTCATTAGCTCAATATAGGGCCCGTCCGAATCTGTAAGATTCCGGTCCCATGCCTGGCCAAAGTCACCGCAGCCCCAGGTCCACTGTTTCTTTCCGGGACTTACATGGTGATCTGCAACATGAAGAATACCGGCCTTCTGCTTATGGTCATAGCCTCCGACAAAGTCGTAATCTGAATGGTACGCCATATAAGATGTAGGCACCGGCAGGTTCTTATAGCGAGAAATATCTACACCTTCAGAGTAATCCTGCTTATAGTAAACGCCTGTAGCGATGGGGAAGCGGGAAACGTCTCGCTTCCCATGATCCATTACCGCATGGACATCGGGAGGAAATACCGACTGGGTGTAGTCATTTACAGGGACAGCAGGATTAGCCCACCACAGGAACGTCTGGGGCGTAGCTGTGCCATTGTAGATCTGTGCGTCAATCTTCAGATAAGCCTTATCTGGATACAGGGTGAAGCTTGCCATTCCCTTGGTTCTGAACATATTCTCAACTTCGCTGACAACCACCGTGCAGCTGCCGTCAGAATTTTCTCGGATTGTACTGTCCACAGGATCAAAGGTACTGGGGCGATGGTGCTGGGGCCAGTTAAATTCGATACCGCCGCTGATCCAGGGACCAGCAAGGCCTACCAGTGCAGGCTTGATTACATGATTATAGTAGACAAAATCATAATCATTGGTTTTATCGTAAGCTCGCTGAATACGTCCACCCAATTCGGGAAGGACCATAATGTAAAGATATTTATTTTCAAGGCAAATCGCGTGATAGGTGCGATCTTCCTTTTGATCATAGATTTTATCAATGACACTATGGGGATATACCTTACCGGAGCTTCCTTGATAGACGCGCTTCTCAAGAAACATTGGGTTTTTATCCGGTTTACCCACAGGATAAGTGGGAATCACTACATCTTGACGCCAGACGGCAACACCTTCCGTGATGTTTTTCATCATCATTGTCATTTTCTCCTATTTTATTATAATGTTGGTTTCACCAAGAAATTTCAAACTTATGATTCTGTGATCAGCTGAATACATTTTTTCACAGCAAATTCCACCAGTTGTTTTCCTATATCCTCTGTTGCATCCCTCGGATCATAACGTACGCTAAAATCTTCATTGGGGCCATGCGTAAATGTTTCATTATCGACAATGGCATATTGCACATTAAGAAGTTTTTCAGGCTTGGGCGGGAGCTTCTCAAGTTCAACGCCAGTCGGCCTAAAATACTGCATAATAGAAGTTTCTGCCAAACCTGCATGACCGATGCCAACGCCGCAATCCTCAAATAGCACCAGAAAGGCTCGAATTTTCACATGATATTCTTTGCTAAGTTTCCTGCTGATTGTATTTAAAATATCAATTTGTTTGTCGGCACCGTGCCCGTTCAAAATTACAATATCCCTAAATCCCATCTCGCAAAGCATACGGATTTGCTGCTCAGTGATACTTTGAAAAAGATCAGGAGGCCAGTAAAAGCTTTTTAAGCTGTTGTTGGGAAAATCCATTCCCACGATATGCTCGTCGCCATGAAATCCCACACGACGGAGTGTTTCCGGAGTTCTTTCTGTCTCTGTACCGATATATAATGGAGGCAAAACGGCACCGCCAATTTTTTCAGCTATCTGTTCTGCTACGCCATACGCATTTACAGTGTCCATTCCCATCCCCATATGAGGACCATGCCATTCCAGGCTACCAATTGGCAGGAACACTCTGCCACTTTCCTTGCGGATTGCTATCAATTCATCCGGAACCATTTCTTCAAATCTGATTTTCCTCATATGTACCTCGATTTGCGTCCAGTTCAAAAAACAAGCCGTAGAACTGTAATGTTCTGCGGCTTGTCCAATCATTCATCGAGCTAAGCCGACTTTAGCCTGCATATTCCGGCATAATAGTCGCCAGATCGTCACCATATTCAACAATAGTAGCACCGACAGCATAGGTTTCAGGAATCTCAGTTCCCTTTTCCAGGTGGTCCAGCATTTCCTGAGCAGCAGTACCGCCGATATCACGTGCGGAGAAGTAAGCAGCGGCACGGAAGCAGGAGTCTTCATTTGCAAATTCGTCGGGACACAGATAAGCGCCCAGACCAACAACTACAGAATCGGCGCCCAGACCTGCAGCTTCAATTGCACGAGCTGCACCTTGGCTACTCTCATCGGAAACACCTACAACCAGCCATTTGGTAATTTCGGGATGACCAGTAACAACTGCATTTGCTGCCTGGTTGCCATCTTCAGCAGTCGTGTCGCAGTCCGCATAGAAGATACGGCTTTCAGGGAAATCGGGCAGCTTTTCTGCAAAAGCAGCCTTCTCACCCTCAGTACGGGGAACACAGGAGGAAATAGTGTCCGCAGTCATCATCAGGATACCAAAGGCCTCGTCATCCTGCAGTTTATTGTCAATAATATACTGCGCACCCCACTCTCCAGCGGACTTGCCAATGTTAAAGCCGTCAATGCCAACCCAAGGGGCCAGTTTGGTACTGTTCTCGTCTTCCAAAGCATCATCAACCGCGATCACAGGGATGCCCGCTTCGGTCAGCATATCAACCGTAGTCTTGCTCAGGTTCTGGTCAGGCAGGCAAACAAGTACGCCATCAACCTTATCTGCAATAACAGTATTCAGCAGATCCATATAAGTAGCCGCGTTCTGATTACAGTCCATGAACTTCCAGGTGTAACCTGCATCTTCCACAACCTTCTGAGATGCTGCACCTTCCTGAATGAACCAGGTAGCAGTACCCATTTTGTAGATGCCTACGATCGTTCCCTTGCTACCACCGGTACTTTCTTTAGTGACAGCGGCATTCGCAGGACTATTCTCTTCTTTTTCTTCCGGAGATGCACTGTTGCCGCAGGCAACCAGAGCAACCACCATGATAAGGCTGAGGACCAATGCTAGTGCTTTTTTCCAATTTTTCATTTTAGTTGTCTCCTTTTTGTTTATTCTCATGCACTGCGTGTGCACAAAGATACAATGGGCTCACTTCTTAGGGGAAATTTCTGCACCTCTAGCTTTCATACTGTCTTCCAGCGCTTTTTTCTCACGGCTCTTCTTACGATAGAAGTCAAACGCCAAAGCAACTACCAGCAGTCCGCCTTGTGCAACCTGCTGCCAGAAAGTCGGCAGACCGACCATGTTCATGCCAGTCTTGAAACCCTGCAGAACAAGCATGCCAAGGAAAGTTCCGAAAATTGTGCCAACACCACCAGTGAAAGCAGTTCCTCCCAAAACAGCTGCTGTAATAGCATCAAACTCAAGGCCCACACATGCAGAAGGCTGACCAGAATTCATACGAGCTGCCAGAAGGACACCTGCCAGTGCAGCCAAACCAGACTCTATGATGTGGAGCTTAAATGCAATTTTAGTAGGATTCAGGCCGGCAAGTCTTGCTGCGTAGGGATTACCGCCTAATGCATAGATACTGCGACCAAAATACGTTTTGTTGAGAAGGTAACCAAAGCCAAGAAAAGCAACTAGAAGAATCAGAACAGGCACAGGCAGGAAGCCGAAGATGCGGTACTTGCCGATATCAATAAAAGCTGTCTGGCTGATACCAACCGCTTTGCCATCACAGAGAATATATGCAAAACCACGAACAATGGACATAGTGGCCAGCGTTGCAATAAAGGGCTGCAGTTTGAGGAAGGTAATCAGGGAGGCGTTGATTGCGCCAACTGCGCAGCCTGCCAGAACGGCTATTACGATTGCAAGATAGGGGTGCATACCCATCTTTGCCAGCAGAGCTGCGAGAACGCCTGCACATGCGGCAACAGATCCGGCAGACAGGTCGTTCTGGCCCGCAATAATCAAGTTTGTTTCACCGATAGCAACAAAGCCAGTCAGCGAACAAGCAATCAAAACATTAATCAGATTATTCCAGGATGCATAGTTCTTATTGAGTGCTGTGAAAACGCCAGTTAAAATCACCATTGCAATGATCAATGTTATTTTATCCGCAAAATCACTCTTTTTTAGCTTATTCAGTGCTGCATTCATTCTGTTCTCTCCCTTTATTTATCCGTACGCGCCTTTGCAGACAATGCATACTTTAGAATTCGTTCTTCGGAAAAATCATCCCGTGTCAACTCTCCTGTGATACGCCCTTCACGCATCACGATGATCCGATCCGATACACCGATAACTTCTGGAAGTTCCGAGGATATTACAATCACAGCCATACCCTTTTGGGCACAGTTGGCAATGATTCGATAGAACTCAGCCTTAGCACCAACATCGATGCCCTTTGTTGGCTCGTCCAGAATCAGCAGTTTCGGTTCTGTTTCAAGCCAACGGCCCAAAATCACCTTCTGTTGGTTTCCACCAGACAACTGACTGATTAACTTTTCTGCATCTGGGGTTTTAATGTTTAATTGCTCAATCTCCCGCTGCGCAATCTCTTCCTCCTTACCGGTCTGAATTGCACCGAATCGGTTAACCAATCGCTTCAGCATAGAAATAGTAGTATTGGCCTTGACTGAGAGGTTGGGAAGAATCCCCTGAAGTTTTCTGTCTTCGGGTACGATTGCCATGCCATATCGCAAAGCTTCCGCAGGTGAACGGGGCGCAATTTTCTGCCCCTCCATAATAATCTTTCCACTGAATACCTTATCCAGTCCAAACAAAGCCCGCATTACTTCTGTTCGTCCTGCACCAACCAGACCAGAAAACCCCAACACTTCACCTCGATGGACGGTGAAGCTGACATCGCTGACATACGGTGTATTCAAATGCTCGACTGTAAGAACTGGAGGCCCCATCTTTTCACAATGATACAGACCGTTGAACACATCACCCAATGAGCGCCCCACCATCATCCGAATCAATTCATCTTCGGAGGTAGTAGCTTCATCCACAATATCAATCAATCTACCATCCTTAAAAACGATGACTTTCTGAGCAATCTGAGCAATCTCATTCATTCGATGAGAAACATAGAAGATAATCTTACCTTCAGCTTTAAGTTGGCGGATGATCTCAAACAGAATGTTGATTTCATCATCAGAAAGGCTGGCTGTTGGTTCATCGAATGCAATGATCAGCGAATCTCGGTTAACAGCCTTCATAATTTCTACCATCTGTTGGTGTGCAATACTCAATGTACCAACCTTTGCTTCTGGATCTATGTCAAGACCGAAGCGTTCGGCAATCTCCCTAGATTTACGGATCATCAAGTCAAAGTCTACAGTTCCGTGATTCAGTGGCCAGTCGCCCAAGAATACGTTCTCAGCAACGGTCATGTCAAGCAAGATTTGCCGCTCCTGATAGATCACACTGACACCGTTTGCAATTGCCTCTTTCGGTGTCGCAAAGTGGATCTTTTTTTCGTTGATTAGATATTCACCCTCATCTGGCTGATAATCTCCGTTTAAGATTTTCAGGAGCGTAGATTTGCCTGCACCATTTTCTCCCAAGAAAGCATACACCTGACCACTTTCAGCAGAAAAGCAAATATCATCCAGTGCTTTTACGCCCGGAAAGAATTTACTGATATGCCGAAACTCCAAAGTGCTTTTCATTAAGCAACCCCCTTCATGGATTGTCAAATCAATCTGCTATGGTGTGTTCGTTAACACCTAAGCTGATTATATTCTTTTTCCATTATAAGTCAATACGTTTTGTTTATTTTTGTCATAAATTATAGTATTATATATTATATTTTGTGCATATTGCATCTTTAAGTTTTTCAAGCCTCTCAACTACATATGGGGTTGTCATCTACTATTGTTATATTTAGAATTTCTCTTAATTTTCTGTGGTTTATAGCCAAAATTGTCCTCTTTAACTTTTTTGTTTTTCTGATTTTTTTGTGTCTTAAATACAAATTTATTGCTATTTTCAAAGGAGTATTGTGTTTTATAAAAATACCACTATAATAGTGTGTACGAGCACACTATTATAAATCTATAAAGTTTCGAACTTTTATATAATTTAAGTAAAATAGTGAAGGAGATGTAACCATATGGGAAAAAATGCGCTTGTAACCGGGGCCAGCCATGGAATCGGCAAAGCGATTGCAATTGCTTTGGGAAGCCACGGCTATAATGTGGGAGTCAATTATTGTAACAATAAGGAGGGGGCTTTAGATACCTGCCAGCAGATCGAGCAAGTCGGCAGCAAAGCCGTAGCCCTAAAGGCTGATGTCAGTACCTATGCTTCTCTACAAAACTTGTTCAGTGAGTTCCTAGCCTCTTTCGGAAGTATAGATCTTCTTGTCAACAATGCCGGAGTCAGCGAATTCCATCCATTTTTGGAAGTAACCGAGGACCAGTGGGAACGTGTCACCCGTACTGACTGGAAAGCCACTTACTTTGCCTCTCAATTCGCTGCACGCATCATGGTGAAGCAGCAGCACCGTGGTGTTATTTTGAATATCGCCTCCAATCATGTAGATGGCTGCTTCCCTGAGGCTAATATCTACGCACCGAGCAAGGCTGCTGTGGACAAATTTACAAAAAACGCAGCCATGGAGCTTGCTCCCTATGGTATTCGCGTAGTTGCGCTGGCCCCTGGTTATACCAATGTGTGGGCAGATGACAATCCCATTCAGAAGGTTCAGGAACGAATTCTTACAAAGCGGTTCGCAACGCCAGAAGAAATTGCTGAGATTGCAGTTTTCATTGCCAGCGACAAGTGCGATTACATGACAGGTACTCGCATCACAGTTGATGGTGGTGCGCTGCTGCCTGCAGTTACCGAAAATTCTATGCTTGGCGGTTCCCTACTGCCGCTGGAGATTCACTCGACCAAGGAGGATTAAAGTGAAAGCAGCAAAAGTAGAAACATTCCGCATCTGTTCCCCGCTGGCTACTGTGCATTGAAACGGATGATGGATATGTGGACTGGGGCACACCAGTTGTAGAAGGTCGTGCCGCAACCACGGAAGCATATGTCCATGAAATGGAACCGTATATCATCGGCCGGGATCCACGTCGAGTTTGAATACATATAGCAAACGCTTTATCGCAGCGGATTTTACCGAGGTACTCCTGTCCTTTTAAGTGCTATTTTCGGCATTACTATTGATTTTCATAGACGTGTCCACAATGGTACAGAAGATATTACTCCGCTGTAGCAAGTCCCTATGGATCTTGCAGTTTAACGATGCCATAGCAGATCCTATGGGTCGGGTATTTGCTGGCACCAAAACAAATGACAACACCAACGGAGCGTTATGGCGATTTGAGCGAAACTGCAAGCCTCTTCCAGTCCTGCTGGATCAGCAGATTTCCAACGGAATGGGATTTTCTTCCGAGCAAACAACGTTTTATCATGTTGATTCTGGAAAACCCACTATTTTTCGGCATACTTATGAGAAGATCACCGGTCATCTTTCCGATCTCTCCGCTCTGATTGTCTTTGAAGACGATACAGTCCCAGACGGCATGACTGTTGACAGTGAAGACCATATTGGCACAGCCTGCTGGGGCAGCGGGATTCCATTCGGTGGAGACGGTTATCAGACTACTATGGTTACTTCAGCTGCTATCGGCCTTGACCGCTCCATCCCCCACGACGGTAAAATTTATCTTTATAAACGGTATTGCTCAGGAAAATCCACAATTTTCTGTTTTACTTTAAGTATTGCATTGCTTTTGGATACGGGCTGTCAAAATTCTC
>RCNI01001561.1_pt1 | contig 12172 bp, 8 predicted proteins | sample 2041151 | NCBI WGS metagenome assembly RCNI01 (sample SAMN09708214, study PRJNA481090) | feces metagenome | isolation source: feces | place: Antarctica: Albino Rookery
GCCTTCAGGACTGCGGTCAGGTTCTTGCAGGCCTGCTCAGCCTGCTCCTGTACGTTGCTGCCCAGCAGAGCGCCGCTTACAGGATCCAGAGACAGCTGGCCGGAAGTGTACACGATGCCATTGTTTACCATTGCCTGGCAGTAAGGGCCGATTGCTGCGGGAGCGTCATTGGTGTGAATTCTTTCCATAATAATACTTCCTTTCTGTATTTAACCATTACAATCGTTATTTATTCCACAATCAAGATTGTGATTTTTAACTGATGGTGATGCGCCAGGTAGTCTCGAACACCTTGCCAGATGCCAGATGGATCAGGTCGCTCTTGCAGGAAAGCTCCTCCACCACATCCTGCCGGGACGGAAGTGACGTCCAAGGCTCGAGGCAGACATAAGGCGCATCTGTCTTAGGCCAGTGCCAGATCCCAAGGTAGGACATATCCGGATAGGAAACCGTGACAGCCCGCTCCGAAACGCCGGAACGCAGCGTGACCTGTCTTGCCATGTTCTTCAGGATGATGGCATCCTCGTCAAACAGCTCATGCTTCAGCGGAAGGTACCTGCCCTCCTCCAGAGGATATGGTTCGTCGTGTCCACTGAGATAAACAGAAGGCGTAAAGCCAACACGATCCGGCAGGCACTTCTGAGAGAACTCCAGCCGGTAATCTTCGAACTTCTCCCCTGCCTCCACCGGTACACGGAATCCGGGGTGACCGCCAATGCCGAAGGGCATGGTCTGCTGGCTCAGATTGGACACCCTATAGGAAACCGCAACTTCGTTTTCCACCAGCGCATAGGTGACCTGAAGGCTGAAATCAAAGGGATACTGGGCTTTGGTCGCTTCGCTGCTGCGAAGCTCCAGAACCATACGGTCTTTCTCCTGCTCAACGGGAACAAACTCAGATGCAGCCGCAAAGCCGTGGATCCCCATGTGATACAGCTTTCCGTGGAACGTGTAGGAATCGTTTGTCAGTCGGGCAATGAACGGGAACAGCAGCGGCGCCCGATCCTGCCAGTATTTGGCATCGCCCTGCCACAGATACTGCGTGCCATCGGCAGAACAAATGCTCATCATCTGTGCGCCGAGGGTGTCTACGGACAGTGTCAAATGGTCGTTTTGAATTGTAATCAGCATAATAACACCTTACTTTACGAAAAGGATACGCTGCACGCTCCCAGCGGAGTGTGTAACGATGCAAAATCTTTCCTCTGAAGATCTGAGACTCATTGGCTCACTGCGAGCCACGACCTCAGAAAATCATGGTATATCTGCATACCGCCCCTGCAGCGCTTGGCCGCAGGGGCGGATGTTGGTTACTGCATAGACTCGATTTCCTTCAGGTTGTGGCATGCAACAAAGTGCTGATTGCCCATATCCTGCAGACGGGGAGTCTCTGTCTTACACTTATCCGTTGCATAGCGGCATCTGCTTGCGAAACGGCAGCCGGGGCCGCAGTTCACAGGACTTCCAACTTCGCCTTCCAGCGGAATGGTGGTTTTGGTGCGCTCCATTTTGGGATCAGGAATGGGAATTGCGGACAGCAGAGCTCTGGTATATGTATGAATGGGGTTGTCATACAGCTCCTTGCTGGGCGCGATTTCCACAAGCTGACCCATGTACATAACACCTACACGGTCAGAGATATGCTTGACCATGGACAGGTCATGGGCAATGAACAAATAGGTCAGACCCAGCTTCTTCTGCAGCTCCACCAGCAGGTTGACCACCTGTGCCTGAATGGAAACGTCCAGTGCGGAAATGGGCTCGTCACATACAATGAACTTGGGGTCCACCGCCAGCGCTCTTGCGATGCCGATTCTCTGTCTCTGTCCGCCGGAGAACTCGTGGGGGAAACGGTTTGCATGCTCTCTGTTCAGACCGACCTGCTCCAGCAGCTCATAGATCTTGGGCAGGCGCTCTTCCCCTTCGTAGAGGTGGTGATTGTCCATACCCTCGGCGATGATATCCGCAACGGTCATTCTGGGGTCCAGAGATGCATAGGGATCCTGGAAGATCATCTGTGCGTTCTTCTTGAACCAGAGCTTTTCTTCCTTGGTCTTCAGCTCGCTGATGTCCTTGCCCTCAAAGTACACCTTACCATCTGTAATGGGGTACAGGTTCAGCACGGTTCTGCCGCATGTAGTCTTTCCGCAGCCAGACTCGCCCACCAGACCCAGAGTTTCACCGGGATAGATCTCAAAAGATACGTCGTCGACAGCCTTCAGGACGCCCTTCTTCTGGATCTTAAAGTACTTCTTGAGGTTTTCGACTTTTACCAAAGGTTCGTTCTTATTCATGTTCCAGAACCTCCTTTACATCCTGATAGTGATAGACTTCCTTGCATACATCATGATGCAGCCAGCACATGGTCTTGTGGGTGTCGGAGAAAGCGGTTGTCTCAGGAGGCATCTGCTTGCAGATCTCCATGCAGTGCTTGCATCTGGTAGCAAAGCCGCAGCCCTTGGGCGGTGCAATCAAATCAGGAGGCGTACCGGGAATCACGTGGAGCTTTGCCTTGTTCTCGATATCCAGTCTGGGAACTGCGTTCAGCAGAGCGTAGGTATACGGATGCTGCGGATTGTCGAAGATCTCGTAAACAGTGCCCTCTTCCACGATCTGTCCGGCATACATAACGGCAATCTTGTCTGCCATACCGGCAACAACACCCAGATCATGGGTGATCATGATGATGGCAGAGTTGTTCTTTTCCTGAATCTGCTTCAGCAGCTTGATGATCTGTGCCTGAATGGTCACGTCCAGTGCGGTTGTGGGCTCGTCGGCGATCATCAGCTTGGGGTTACATGCCAGTGCAATGGCGATAACAACTCTCTGGCGCATACCGCCGGAGAACTCGTGAGGATACTGATTGGCTCTTTCCTCAGGGTTGGGGATGTTGACCAGTCTCAGCAGCTCTACGGCTCTGGCCATAGCGTCCTTCTTGCTGATCTTCTCATGCTTCAGAATGCCTTCTGCAATCTGCTTGCCCACCTTCATGGTGGGGTTCAGAGATGTCATGGGGTCCTGGAAGATCATACCGGCCTTGTTGCCGCGATATTCCTGCCATTGCTTCTCTGAATAATCCAGAATATTCTCACCCTGATACAGAATCTGGCTTTCCTGCTTGATTTCGCCGGGAGGGGTGGCAATCAGCCCCATAACCGTTTTGGAGGTTACAGTCTTACCACTGCCGGACTCGCCTACGATTGCAAGTGTTTCGCCTTCCTTCAGGTTAAAGGACACGCCTCTGACCGCCTGAACTTCGCCTGCATAGGTATGGAAGGAAACTTTCAAATCTTTAACTTCTAATAAATTATCCATTTTGTTCCTCTTCTTTCTGATCACTGACGGAGTTTCGGGTCAAATGCATCTCTCAGGCCATCGCCCAGAAGGTTGAATGCCAGCATGGTCAGGGAAATGGCGATTGCGGGGAAAAGCAGCTCGTGAGGATAGTACATCATCTGCTGCTGACCCAGAGCCGCCATTGCGCCCCAGCTGGTGAGGGGGGGCTGAAGACCCATACCCAGGAAGCCAAGGAATGCCTCAGAGAAAATGAAGCCGGGGATGGAGAAGGTGGTGTTGATGATGATGACGCTGAGCATGTTGGGGAACAGGTGCTTGCAGATGATCTTGAAGCTGGAAGTTCCCAGAGCCTTAGCGGCAAGAACGTATTCACTGGATTTCAGCGAAATGACCTGACCTCTGACCAGACGGGCAAGGCCGGTCCAGCTGGTCAGACACAGTGCAATCAGCATAGAAGTCAAACCCTTGCCCAAAACAATTCCAACAAGGATGACAACGATCATGTAGGGGATACTGACGAGGACTTCGACAATTCTCATCATGATATCATCCACAATGCCGCCGAAGTAACCGCTGATACCGCCGTAGATGACACCCACAACCAGAGATACCGCTGCGCCCACCAGACCGATGGTCAGAGAAATACGTCCGCCCACCCAGATACGGGCAAAAATGTCACGACCCAGATCGTCAAGACCGAACCAGTGCTGGGCTGTGGGCAGCTGGTTGGTGTGTGCGATATCCTGCACGTCATAGGCGATGGGGTAGATCATGGGGGCGAAAATACACATCAGTGTAACAAAAATCAGGAAGAACAGGCTGCCCATGGCAACTTTATTCTTCTTAAGACGTCTCCAGGCATCCTGAAAATAGGACATACTGGGACGAACAACCATTTCACTTTCCGATTTACTTAAATCAACTTTCTTAAATAAATCTTTATTTAATACAGTATTCATAGTGCAGTACTCCTGTTCTTATTGTTTTTCCGTAAGGCTCTTGCGAATTCTAGGATCGACCAGTGCGTAGAGGATATCCATCAAAACAATGGAGAGGATAAAGATGATTGCAAAGAACACTGTTGTAGACATGATCAGGGGGTAGTCACGGCCGTTGACGCTGTCAACATAGTAACGGCCCAGACCGGGGATGGTAAAGATTTTCTCGATAACGAAGGAGCCAGTGAAGATACCGGCAAGCTGAGGTGCAACGATGGAGATGATGGGTGTCAGGCTGTTTCTCAGAACATGTCTTCTGATAATCTCGCCTCTGGAAAGGCCCTTTGCCTTAGCCGTGAGGATGTAGTCGTTGCCCAGCGTATCCAGAACAGAGGATCTCATGAATCTGGAATAGGTTGCGATACTGCCGATTGCAGCAGCCATGGTGGGCAGGAAGGTCTTCTGGAACAGCTCCATAAGACCGTCGGAGGGCTTTGCCCAGCCGATCGTAGCGAAGAAGCCGCCGCCGGCAAAGCGCTGCAGCAGCGATGCAAAGACGAAGCTCGGAACCGAAACGCCTATGATCGCTATAAACATCGTTAGGCTGTCCAGCCACGTATTTCGGTGGAACGCCGCCGCTATACCCAAAATCAGACCCAGGATCAGACCGACACCAACGGCCTGCAGGCCCAGCTGAATGGAAGCGGGAAGTCTGTCGGAAATAACCTTGTTGGCAGACAGACCCACGTTCAGGTAGGATTCACCGAAATCACCCTTCAGGAAGTTCTTCAGGTAGATGACATACCGCTCGCCCAGAGGCTTGTCCAGACCCCAGCGCTGTTCCAGGTTCTTTGCAACAGCCTCAGGCAGGATCTTGGGACCAGCCTGCACAGGGTCACCGGGCAGGGTATTCATCAGGAAGAACGTTGCTGTCATAATAATCCATATGGTAAAAATCGCATATAAAAGCTTTTGCCCCACATATTTAAGCATGTTTTTTCCTTCTTTCTTCGATATGTATGATACTGCATGCACTATACGCAGCCAGCACTTTCACACATTGATAAACATAGTTGACGGATATTGGCACTATGCATAAGTCATAGTAATAAATGAAGCGCAGCATACGCAGACTACGAATCCTCCGCATGTTGCCCTTTATCACGCTTCCGCGAGGGAATCTCTTTTCAGAATTTCTTCACGGATGCCGAATCGGTCATCGCATCAGATGACAAGCATCTGTGAATTTGCCCATGACAGAAAAAGCACATATTTGAATGAGCTCGGATCATTGCTTCGCGGGTAACATGTTCCATCATAGAACAAACTTCAAAAAAGCACCTCACCATCAGGAGAAATGCCAGTTCAAAACCATACAACGAAAAAATGGAAATCCGAAATAATGTAAATATTTTCCAATAGAGGGGCAAATGCCCCTCTATCGTGAAATCTTAAATTCTATGGTATGACTGCCGAAATCAGCCTTCGCTTTCAATCGTAGCGAATTTCAGCTCATAGCTGGGACCGCCAGCGGGGTTGAAGATAACGCCCTTCAGAGCGGGGTTGATGACGTTGGTGCCGTAGCCATAGGACAGAGGAGAGATACCTGCATCGTCCAGCAGCAGGATGCGCTCAGCTTCAGCGAACATCTCCGCTCTCTTTGCAAGGTCAGTCTCACCTGCAGCACCGAATACCAGCTCGTCGTAACGAGCGTTGGAGTAATGGGCGATGTTGTTGGAGTCGCCGGTGGTGTACATCTGCATGAAGGTCATGGGATCGTTGTAGTCAGCGCCCCAGCCGGAAACAGTGATCTGATAATCGCCGGCAGCAATGGCATTGTTGAATGCTGCACCGTCAGCTGCGGTGTCGATGACAACAGTCACACCCAGCTTTTCCTGCCACTGATTCTGGAAGTACTCGGAACGGACCTTGGTGCCGGTGTTGTTGTTGCTCTGCAGGAAACGGACCGTCAGGCCATCAGCCTTCATGCCCAGCTCTGCAAGGCCTTCGTCCAGCAGGGCCTTGGGGTCCAGCTTGGAATCAGCCAGAGGCTCGGGAGCCTTATCGCGGAACTTGCCTTCCACATTGTTGGTGACAGGAGGAACGAAGCCGTATGCGGGCAGGTCCTTCTGGACAATGTTGGTGATGTAGGACTCTCTATCCAGAGCCAGAGAGAATGCCAGTCTTACCTTTGCATTGGTGAACACACCCTCGGAGTCCTCGCAGTTGAATGCGATGTAGCCATTGACGGGCTTGGGCATCTGAACAGGCAGGATCTTGCCGGCATCGATGTCAGCCTGGATTTCCTTCAGGTAGTTGGCATTGATGTCGTTCAGCAGATCGACCTCGCCCTGCTTGAACATCTGGCCTCTGGTGCTCTCGTCCTGAACCAGCAGGTAGTTGACAGTGTCAATGTGGACATTCTCTGCATCCCAGTACTCGGGGTTCTTCTCGGTAACGATCTTGGAGCCTCTTTCGTACTTGGTGATCATAAAGGGGCCGGAGAAGAGCATCTTGCTCTCGTCTGCACCATAGGTGATGTTGTCAGCACCCTGGGTCAGCTTCTCAGGAATGGGGCAGGCAGCTGCTGCGTTCATGGTCAGAATGAAGTAAGGCAGGGGCTTGTTCAAGGTGATCTCCAGAGTCTTATCGTCCAGAGCCTTGATGCCGACCTCTTCTCTGGTGCCAGCGCCGGTGTTGTAAGCTTCTGCACCAACGATGGTATAGTAGTTAGCAGCCACAAGGCTTGCGACCTCAGGATCCAGCGTACGCAGCAAACCATTTGCATAGTCAGCAGCGACAACGGCAGTGCCGTCGGACCACTTGTTCTCTCTCAGGTGGAAGGTGTATACCAGACCATCTTCGGAAATATCCCAGCTTTCAGCGCCAGCGGGGATGATGTTGGAATCAGCATCATAGCGAACCAGAGTCTCCTGAACTTCCATGGCGACCTGAGGACCCATGCTGTCATTGGTACGGCTGCTATCCAGGTGCTGAGGTTCCGCTGCAATGGGAATATTTACAACTGCACCGGAATTACCGCTGTTGCCGGACTTGCCGCAGGCAGCGAAGCTGCCCATAACAAGAACAGAACCCAGCAGCAAAGCAATGATCTTAGAATGTTTTTTCATGTTTCTTCTCCTTTTGCTTTTCCACTACTAATAATTTTCGTATGCGAGTCATTTTGAATACCGTATCAAACCTCCCTCACACCTGCGGCAATTCCTCCCTCTTCGAAAAACACGATGTATTTCCGAAAGCGGGAAGAACAGAGCAAAAACGATCAGATCGTTTCTGAAATCATAGGATCAGAAAATCTCTTCTGTAACAATTTTCAGGGGGCTTTGTGCATAATAGCTCAGCAGATCGATACAAGCCTGAACGTCGTCCAGGTTGATGATGCTGTTGGGAGAGTGACCGTATCTTGTGGGAATGGAGATGCCCACAGCCTTGACGCCCTGATTGGACTTGTTGATGGCGCCTGCATCGGTACCGCCGCCTGCCAGAACATCCAGCTGGTATGCCACGTTGTGCTGCTTTGCGCACTCGATCATCTGGTTGACCATATCTTCGTCGCAGATGACGCTGGCATCGTTTACCTTGATGGCTGCGCCCTTACCCAGAACCGCATTGCCATGCTCGTCGCCGGGTACATCAAAGGAACCGGTGATGTCCACCGCAATACCCAGATCAGGCTTTACACGCTCGGCTGCGGTGGTGCTGCCACGCAGGCCGACTTCCTCCTGAACGGTGAAAACAAAATAAACATCGTGATAGGGCGTGCCCATCTTCTTCAGAGCCTCGATCTGGATGTAGCAGGCGCTTCTGTCGTCAAAGGCCTTTGCCATGACGTTTCTGCCGGCCAGCTCCTGATAGGGGCCTTCAAACATGGCGCAGTCACCCACGCTTACCAGCTTTTCAGCCTCTTCCTTGGAGGATGCACCGATATCGATATAAAGCTTGTCGATCTGATTGGACTTGTAATCCTCGGGCTTTGCATAGGCTGCGACAGTGCCCACAACGCCGTTTCTGAAGATGACACGGTTCATGAAGGAGCAGTGTGCGGAAACGCCGCCCATTTGCTTGACCTTCAGGAAGCCCTCGTTGGTGATTTTCACAATGCTCAGGCCGATCTCGTCCATGTGGGCTGCGGCCATGATTCTTTTCTTATTCTCGCCGTTGCCCTTTTTCAGGACGATCAGATTACCGATGGCGTCTCTGACAATTTCGTCGGCGTAATCCTTTACCTGCTCTACGATGTAATCAGATACCTGCTTTTCGTAGCCGCTTACGCCCCACAGTTCTACCAATGTCTTTAACACTTTCATCTACCTCCATATTACAAAATTCTGAATGTTTTGATTTCATAAGGCTTGAAAACCACTTCGATCTGCTGCTGTTGCACCGGAATCTGGGTTTCGTTTTCTTCCATCAGATTGCACTCATAGGCTTCGGTGATCTTTCTACCAAAGTGCAGTCTTACCTTTGTGTGTCTGTTTTTGTTTTCATACATGCGGATGATGGTGCCATTGCCGTCCTCTGCACGCTTCAGCACTTCCACAAAGCAGTTGCCAGCATCACATGTCATGAATCCGGCTGCATCCTGTACTCCGTCGTTTTCGTCCTGCAGAACAACCACAGGAGGAACGTTCAGGTTGTATGCCATTTCAACTGTCTGCGCATCCTGCCATCTTCCCGCATGAGGATAGATGGAATAGGTGAAATTGTGCTCACCGATATCGGCGTTGGCATTGGGATAGGTGCCAGCCTTGATCAGGGTCATGGACAGGTTGCCTTCCTTGACGCCGTAGCCATACTTGCAGTCATTGAGCAGGCTGATGCCATTGTTGTCCTCGGACAGATCTGCCCATTTGTGGGCGCAGGTTTCAAACTTCGCTGTATCCCAGCTGTTATTGTTGGTGGTTTCCCGCTCCACATTGCCGAACTGGATTTCAAAGGCAGCCTTCCTGGTGTTCACATCCACCGGGAAATTCACTCTCAGCAGAACATTGTGTTCCTTCCAGTCTGCATGTGTTTCAAAATCGATTCTGGGAATTGCACGATACAGATGGATCCTCTGGGTAACAACGGAATCAGCAAAGGTTTTCACGATTTCGAGGGTCTTTCTCACATCGCCGTCTTCAACGACCTTCACCGCCGACACGCTGTCACGGTAGTAGGGCTTCTTCTTGTAGTAGACATCCACATCCCAGTTGTCCCAGTTCATAGGACGGTCTTCGTAGGTGACCAGCTCATTGGCTTTTTTGCCTTCCTGAATAAACTGCTTGCCGGTCTGCTTTTCAACGAGGGAGATGATCTCCATTTCTTCATTGAAGACCACCTCATAGAAGTCGTTTTCAAATCTGGAATCCCACTGGCCTGTGTGTTCCTTGGCGGTTCCTGCCACATAGTAATAAACCTTATGTCCCAGAGCAGGGATCCCTTCTGCAAAGAAGGCTACCCTGCCGTCTGCCAGCTTCTGCACAGGCATTGCATTGCCGTTTTCATCTACGATCTTCTCGATGTCCACATTCCCGAGGCCATCCACGAAAATCACATCGCTGCGCTGATAGCCCAGCGTATTGTAGACGATGATCGCGTGATCCTTTGTACGGATGTTTGCTGCGCCCGCCTTTGCGATTTCCCGCAGAGCGCGATTGCCATTGCTGAAGATTTCCTCGTATTCCACATCTGTCTGGTCGTAAACCGGCTCGATGCAGGTTCCAGGAATGATATCATGGAACTGATTCAGCAAAAGAACGTCCCAGCCACGCTTCACCACCTCAGTGGGGTAGGCTGCGCCCTGATCTGCCAGCATGGATGCAAGTGTTTCCAGCTGAATGTACAGGATCTCGTTCTTTCTGTTGTTTCTCTTGTTTTTTGCCATAGAGGTCAGGGTGCCTCTGTGATATTCAAAGTACAGCTCGCCGTCCCACTTGGGCATATTGGGCAGATGAGCGATCTTATCATGGGTCCTGTCGAAGAAGTCCCGTTCAAACTCCTGCTTGATTCTGGGAATGCCCGGGATGCCGTACTTGAGCCGATCGGCGCTTTCCAGCATTTCCTTGGAGGGACCGCCGCCGCCGTCACCATAGCCAAAGAGCATGATGGTGTCTTCCGTCAGATCCCTGTTCTGGAAACGCTTAAAAGTTCCCAGAGCCATATTGGGATTGATGATCCCCGTATATGTAGTGGTGTTTCGTGTATCCGTAAAAGAAATATTCAGACCCTGAGTCCTGTCGAAATCGCAGGCCGTCGGCATAAAGACGAACACCTCAGAACCATCCAGTCCCTTCCACATAAATGTGTCGTTGGGCAGCTGATTGTACTGGTTCCATGCGATCTTGGTGGTCATGAAATAGGGAATGCCGGACTTTTTCAAAATCTGAGGCAGAGCCGCTGAGTAGCCGAACACATCCGGCAGCCACAGGGACTTGCTGGGGATTCCAAATTCATCCTTGAAGAACTTTTCGCCCTTCAGGATCTGCCGCACCAGCGACTCGCCGCCTGTCAGGTTGCAGTCGGCTTCCAGCCACATGGCTCCATCCACTTCCCAGCGGCCCTCACGGACTCTCTGCCTGATCTTTTCGTACATCTCAGGCTCCTGCTCTTTTACGAACTGGTACAAGACAGGCTGGCTGGACATGAATTTGTAGTCCGGGTACTGTTCCATCAGCCGCAGGACCGTGGAAAAGCTCCTAAGCACCTTTTCTCTGGTCTGGGCAACGGTCCACAGCCATGCAATATCGATATGCGTGTGACCGATGCAGCTTACAACCGGGGCATTGGCATCGATCTGGGAATAAAACTCCTCTGCAAGCACAGCATCTGCTTTCTTCAGGGAGTTATAGAATGTTTCACTGTAGGGCTTTCTCAGGTCAATGGCATTGGCTGCCGCATCCAGCTTCTGCAGGATCCTTCTGCAATTATCCGGATCGCTGTTTTTCAGCAGTCTTGCGCTCTGAACCGGGATCAGGAAGTCGTAGTAGAACTTCTGCACCTCGTCATCAATGACGATCAGATTGCTCTTGAAAATCAGATCCCCGGGAACGGAGCCACTGTAGATCAGCATGGCGATCTCATATTTGTCGCCGGCTTTTGCGTTTTTGGAGATGGTGACTTCTCTGTGGTTCACATCCACGCCCTGAATCAGCTGTCTGTTCAGATAAAACAGCATCTGGGGGTTGGTGGCATCCCACTGGCCTTCACGGCCGGAGATCAGCTGGAACTCCACATGCCTGTTATCCATCTGCTGGGGGATCTCGATTTCGGTTCTGAGCCAGCGATGGTCGTCCAGAGTTGTCCAAGGTGTGTCGATCCGGTAATCCTGCCACGCGCTTGTGTCGCAGCTTTCACCGCCGGCAAACTTGCCTTCTGCCATTTTGTAATGATTTACCGGAACGGTCAATGGATATCTGAGCTTGTCAATGTCTTCGACAAGCCGCTCCATTCTTTCCAATTCAAACAACATACTCATTGAACTTCCCTTCGCTTTTCCAGCTTTAACCTATCATCTATAATATAGAGGAATCCTTAAAATTGAGGAGTATCATTTCTGCTCCTCAATTTCGTGTACCATCATCTTCATGATTGCTGTATTGATCTCTATCGCCTTTTTGGCATCCCTTGCGCACAAAGCCTCATACAGATCCTTGTGCAGAGGCATAGTATCTGTGAATGGACTTTCCATATTCAGCGGGAACTCCCACATCTTCTGCATTCTGTCATACAGAAACGCCAAAAGCTGCTCGAACAGGTCGTGGTGGCACATTTTGTATAGACGGCTGTGGAATTCTTCATCCTCCGCATTCTGCCTGAGGCCTCGAAAATACTTGTCCATCATGACATCCACGAGCTTTCCAAGCCCCTGCAATTCCGCATCCGATGCATTCTGAACGATCAGCTTCAACATCTCCCGTTCCAGCGCTGTGCGCACC
>RCNI01001562.1_pt1 | contig 12170 bp, 8 predicted proteins | sample 2041151 | NCBI WGS metagenome assembly RCNI01 (sample SAMN09708214, study PRJNA481090) | feces metagenome | isolation source: feces | place: Antarctica: Albino Rookery
TAAAAGGAATTAATATATTAATTCCTTTTATTTTTTCTTTTAGCTTTCTAAAAATATTTGTAAAAGTAAAAAAATGATAATATACTTTTATAATAATTGTTACTTTTAAAGATTTGAGATATTTACAAGACTTTTTGTTTATTAAGTTGACATATTATTTTAGCTTTGATATAATATTATTATATTATTTTTAAACCACCAATAATAATTTAGGGGGGATTAATTTGAAATTAGTAGAAGGCATATCTGAAGAAAATTCAATAAGATTCACTACAAACTTATATACAAGTTCTAAAGCAATTAAAGAAGATGATAAAAATATTTTAGAATTAACAATGCGGCCAGGAAAAAGACTAAATGAAGATTCTTTTAAGAAAAAAATGCATTCTATAATAATATGTGTAATAATAATGATTTTATTTAATTTATTAAAAGTATATATACCAAATTTCATAGTAAATATAATATATTTTTTAACTAATATTTATTCTTTATTAACTGTTATTATGTCGGTATATTTAATAAAGTATATAGCAGAAAAATATTATAATAATGATATCGAAGATTTAAAAAATCATTCAGTAGAGCATAAGATATATAAATATTTTCAAAAGTATTCTATGCCGCCTAAAAATATTAGAAAATTACAGAATATATCACGGTTTACTTTTGATTGTGGAACAATTATAATAGGTGGATTTATAGAACTTGGAATAGTTATGGGAATATATAATATAATTGTAGGAGCAAATATAGGTGTATTAAATATAATAGGAATTTATTATATATTATCTGCTTTCAAAATTACTATAATAGGGTTTTTAATACAAATTTTATTTACTAGTACTCCTAGAGTAAAAAATTTTGAAATAGGATTATTAGCTATTAAAGTATTATATGATTTTGAAGAAATATTTTGTATATATGATTTTTTAGAAAATGAAGAATGTATATATGAATATATGAAATTAAATGATATACAAGAGTTTTTAGTAAAAATTGAATATAATAAAAAAGTATTAGAGTATAACTTTAACTTAAATTAAGCAGTACATTATGTACTGCTTTTTTGAATCTTTTATTAATATTATTTATGTTTAGACCTTAAGTCATTAATCATTAATATAACTAAGAAAAGTGTTAAAAATACTGATGAAATTAAAGAAAATGTTTTTAAAATAGATATTTCAAAACTAGTGTTATTGTTAGTATAAAGTAGGGAACAAGCAACTATAAATGCAACATCTAAAGCTGCTAATATAACTTTGTTTAACATTTTTTCTATTTTTCCTATTTTATTATCTGAATCGCTTAATTCTAAATTTAATTTAGCATTTCCTCTAGAAATCATTTTTACTAAATCTAAAGTTTCTTTTGGAAGCTCTACAATACTTTGAGTAGTAGTAATTGTATTTTTTATATTTTTTTCTATATTATTTTTATCTAAAAGTTCTTTGAAAATATTATTAGATACACGTCCTTTTAAAACAGCCATTAAGTTTATATCTGGACTTAATTCATTTAAAAGTCCTTCTATAATTAATACACCTCTACTTAACATAGTTATATTTTTAGGAATTTTAATTTTGTATTTCTTAGTAAGTTTAAAAAGATCATTAAGTACAACACCTAAATTTATATTTTTTAATTCTAGTGTACTATATTTTTCTAAAAATAATTCTAAATCATTTATAAAAGAAGGATGGTCTATCTTTTCATTTGCTATTAAAATAGTAAGCATACATTTTTCTACTTTATGTACATCATTATTTAAAACAGCTACCATACAGTCTTGTATAATTTGTCTATCTCTTTTTGAAAGTCTTCCCATCATACCATAATCTAAGAATACAATTTTTCCATCTTGAATTTTTAAATTGTCTGGGTGTGGATCTGCATGGAAAAATCCATAATCTACAATTTGTGAAATATATGAATCAGCAAGTTTTAAAGAAATTTCATTTAAGTCATAACCTTTTTCTAATAGTTTAACTTTATCATTTATTGTAATACCTTCTATGTATTCCATTACTAGAATATTTGTTGTACAAAGATCAATATATACTTTTGGACTTTTTAAATAAACTAAATCTTTGTTAAACATAGAAAATTCATTTATATGAGAAGCTTCTATTAAAAAGTCTAGTTCTTGTTTTGCAGTAGTCCACATTTCATCTAATATACCTTTTATATCTATTATATCTTCAATAAATGGAACTTTTAAAATTGAAAAAGCTCTTTGAAGAAGTTTAATATCTTGTGCCATAGTTTCATAAATATATGGTTTTTGTACTTTTATAACAACATTACTTCCATCTAAAAGAGTTGCTTTATGCACTTGTGCAATAGAAGCACTTCCCAGAGGAATTTCATCTATATTTAAAAATATTTCATTAAGTGGTTTTTTAAATTCCTTTTTTAATATTTGTTTAATTGTTTCAAAAGAAAGTACATTAGTTTCTTTACGTAAAGTAGCAAGTTCTTTACAATATTCCTCAGGTAGTATATCTGTTCTCATAGACATTATTTGTCCAATTTTAATATATGTAGCTCCTAAATCTTCTAGCATATTTTTAAATTTAACAGGATTCATACCTTCTGCAACTTTATGTTTATGTAGTATATGTAAAATTTCTTTTAAACGATCTTTATTTATATTAGAATCTTTATTATTACTATTTTTCTGATTCTTCTTTTCCATCTTTGCTACCTTTTTGATTTAATTTATCTAGAAGTTTTTGCTTATCTTCTTCTGACATTTCATCTAATTTATTTAAAACATCTTCTAAAGAAAAATCTTTATTTATAGTTACAGTAACATTTTCTTTGATTTTTTCAGCTATATCATGTTTTAGTTCTTCGTTTGCAACTTTTCCTTTCTCAAATAAATCTTGACCTCTTTTTTCTAAATCTTCTTTAAGCTCTAAAGCTTTTTCAGAAGTAAGACTCATAGCACCAAGTCCCATGTAGATAATTTTTTTTAATTCGTCTTTCATATTAAAAACCTCACTTTCTTTCTACAATGCAATTATATATCTACATAAAATAAAATTCAATAAAATTTTCCAAATAATTTATGTCTTTTTTGTGTTATTGCTTGAAAAAGCATATGCCAAGTAGTAAGATTATGGTATAGATAGAGGTGAATTAAATTGTCATATATAAGTTTTAAAAATGTAAATAAAGAATATGAAATGGGAGATGTAAAGATAAAAGCTTTACAAAATACTAGTTTTGATATTGAAGAAGGAGAATTAGTAGTTATTGTAGGTCCTTCTGGAGCTGGTAAAACAACAACACTTAATATATTAGGTGGAATGGATACAGCAACATCTGGAGAGGTTGTAGTAGATAATAAAGTTGTAACAAAGTTAAATAATAAAGGACTTATTACATATAGAAGAGATGATATAGGATTTGTATTTCAATTTTATAATTTAGTTCAAAATTTAACTGCACTTGAAAATGTGGAACTTGCAACACAAATATCTAAGAAGCCATTAAATCCAAGAACAGTACTAAAAAAAGTAGGATTAGAAAAGAGAATGAATAATTTTCCTTCACAACTTTCTGGAGGTGAGCAACAAAGAGTTGCTATAGCAAGAGCAATTGCTAAAAATCCTAAATTACTTTTATGTGATGAGCCAACAGGAGCATTAGATTACAAAACAGGAAAACAAATATTATCTTTGTTGCAAGAAATGTGTAGAAAAGAAAAAGTTACAGTTATTATTATTACACATAACTTAGCTATTGCACCAATGGCAGATAAGGTAATACATTTTAAAAATGGCACAGCGCAAAGTATAGAAATAAATGAGCATCCAAAGGATATAGAAAGTATAGAGTGGTAATATGAAAAAAGCATTATTAAAAGATTTATTTAAGGAAATCATAAATACAAGAAAAAGATTTATATCTATTTTATTAATAATTGTTCTTGGAGTTGGATTTTATGCTGGAATTAAATTTGCTACACCAGCTATGCAATATACAGTAGATAAGTATTTAGATAATAAACAGTTTATGGACTTTAGACTTGTTTCTGAATATGGTATTACAAAAGAAAATGTAGAAAAAATAAAAGAAGAAAATTATATAAAAAATGTAATGCCAAGTTATTCTAAAGATGTTATTTTGCAAAAAAAATTAAATGAAAAAAGTAAATATGTTGTAAAAGTACATAGTATGCCAAATAATAAAGAAGATACTTATTTAAATAGATTACATGTAATAGAAGGAAATCTTCCAAATGCACCTAAAGAAGTTGCATTAGATAAAAGAGTGTCAGACCATTTAAAATTAAAAGTTGGAGATGTAATTTATTTAGAAGATTCAGAATTTTTAAAAAATAAAGAATATAAAATTACAGCTATAGTAGATTCACCATTATATATATCTGTAGATAGAGGAAGTACAACACTTGCAAGTGGAACAGTACAAGGATTTGTGTTTTTAAAAGAAGAAGAAATAAAACAAGAAATATATACAGAAGTCTTTGTCACAGTTAATGGCTTAGATAAATATAATACATTCTCAGAAGTATATGAAAAAGAAATAAAAAAAGTAGAAGAAAAAATAAATTTACTAGGAGAAAATATTTCTAAGGATAGATATGATTCTGTATATAATGAGGCAAAAGAAAAACTAGCAGATGGTGAAAAAAAATTAAATGAATCTAAAGAAGAAAAAAATAATAAAGAAAAAGAAGCAAGAGATAAACTTACACAAGCAGAAAAAGATATAAAAATTGCAGAAAGTAAAATAATTGTTAATGAAAAAAATGCTAATGTACAATTTAATTTAGCGTCAAAAGAATTGAAAAAAGCAGAAGGACAAATAGCAGATGGTGAAAAGAAATTAAAAGAAGAAAAAGATAAATTCACACCACAAAAAGCAGAATTAGAAAAAGGAATTAATGAAATAAATAATGGAATTGCTACAATAGATTCTAATAAAAAACAATTAGAAAGTAAATTAAATGAAATAGATTCAAATATTTTAAAACAAGAAAAATTATTAAATGAAATAGATATTAGAATAAAACAAATAGACAATAAAATTGTAACAAGAAATGAAGATATAAAAAAAATAAATGCGGAAATAGATGTATTAAATAAAAAATTAGAAGAAAATATAACAGAGGAAGAAAAAGCTAAGATTAGATTACAAATACTTGCCAAACAAAAAGAAATAGAAGTATTAAATAATTTAGAAAATATTAAAATTACTTTAGTTGCAGTAAGAAATGAAATAATAAATGGAATAGAAAAATTAAAACCTGTTAAAGGAGAAATTCAAAAAAATATAAATATATTAAATGACAAAAAAAGTGAATTAGAAAATAAAAAAAGTGAATTAACAAAAATTTTAAATGAAGCAAATCAAAAAATGGCAGTAGCAGAAAAAAATTTAAATAATTCTAAGATAGAATTAAATAAACAAAAAGCAAATTTACAAAAGCAAAAACAAAATGCATATTCTAAAATTTTATCTGCTAAATCAGAAGTCGAAAATGCTAAAAAGAAATTAGAAGAAGGAAATACAACTCTTAATAATGAACTGGAAGAAGCAAATAAAAAGATAGATGAAGCAGAAATAGAATTAAAAGATGCTAGAGAAAAAATAAAAGAAATAGAAGCACCAGAATTTTATGCATTAGATAGAACTAAAAATCAAGGATATGAAGAATATAAACAAAATACATTAAAAATAAGAGCAATAGCTGAAATATTTCCAGTAGTATTCTTTGTTGTAGCAGCACTTGTATGTCTTACATCTATGACAAGAATGGTAGAAGAACAAAGATTACAAATTGGTACATTAAAATCACTTGGGTATAAAAACATTAGTATAATAAATAAATATATAGTATATGCACTTATTGCAAGTGTAATAGGTTGTGTAATAGGTATAATAATAGGAGTTAATTTAATTCCAAGAATGATAGCAAATGCATATGCAATAATGTATAGAGTACCACCAGTAGAAATACCAACTAATTATGGTATACTAGTATATACATCTTTAATTGCAATAGGAATAATATTATTCTCAACATATTTTGCATGTAAACAAGAACTTGCAGAAGTTCCGGCAGCACTTATGCGTCCTAAAGCACCTAAAAAAGGAAAAAGAATTTTCTTAGAAAAAATTCCGTTTATATGGGAAAAATTAAACTTTATACAAAAAGTAACAGCTAGAAATATATTTAGATATAAGAAAAAATTCTTCATGACTATAATAGGAATAGCAGGATGCACAGCATTAGTTGTAACAGGATTTGGTATAAAAGATTCTGTATCTGCACTTGTTCCAAAACAATTTAGTAAAGTATTTAACTATAATACACAAATGATTATTAATGAAAATATAACAACTAAAGATTTTGAAAAAATAAAAGAAGATTTAAATAGTTTTGATAAAGTAAAAGACTTTATGAAAGTCAAATTTACAAGTAACAAAGTAAAAAATAAAGGTATAACTAAAGATGCATATGTAGTAGTACCAGAGAGTAATGAAATTATACAAAAACAAGTTAATTTCAAAAATAGAAAAACAAAAGAAGTACTACCTTTCAATAATGATTCGGTAATTTTAACAGAAAAACTTGCTAAACTTTTAAATGTAAAGGTAGGAGATAATATATCTTTAGAGATTAAGAAAAATAAGTATAAAGAATTTAAAGTAACAGGTATAACAGAAAATTATGTAGGACATTATATATATATTGCAAAAGATTTATATGAAAAAGTACAAGAAAAAGAAGTATTATATAATAATGTATATATAGAATCAGATGAAATGAGTAAAGAAGAAGAAGAAGCTTTCTCAGAAAAATTATTACAAAATAAAGATGTACTTACTATAACATATTTATCTAAAATGAAATTAGATATGGAAGAAACATTTAATAGTTTAAATAAAATAGTAACAATTTTAATAGTTGCAGCATCATTACTTGCACTTGTTGTATTATATAATTTAAGTAATATAAATATAAGTGAAAGAGTTAGAGAACTTGCAACCATAAAAGTATTAGGATTTTATGATAATGAAGTTTCAGAATATGTACATAGAGAAAGTAAATATCTAACTATAATAGGTATAGTACTTGGACTTATATTTGGATATTTCTTAGAAGCATTTGTAATAAAAACTTGCGAAGTAGACATGGTTATGTTTATGCCAGATATTAAATTTATAAGTTATATATATGCTATAATAGTAACATTAGTATCTACTTGGATAGTAAATATATTTGTATATTTTTCACTAAAGAAAATAAATATGATAGAATCTCTAAAAAGTGTAGAATAAAAATGAAACTCTGTATTTAATACAGAGTTTTTTTTATTGGATTGCTATACTAAAATCATAAGTGCCATCTATTCCATTATAAATAGGAGTATATCTACGCATTGTACCTTTTTTGGTTTTAAAAATAATTTGTATATTAGGAATAGTTTCAGAAAGAGTATAGTAAAAATTGACTGTATGATTTTTTTCTATAGATGGACTTATAAAAATAGAATTTAGTTTATCTAAGTTTTCGTCTATAGATATTATTTCTATATACTCTAAATCTTTATCTGAATTTACTGTAAAAACATCATTAGAAGTTTCATCTAAGATAAAAGTTTTTGAATCTTTTTCAGCAGAAAAATTATCTTTTGAATAATAATTAAATGAAATGTATATAGTTTCATCTAAATTTTTTTGTGGTTTCACGTTTTTAGTTATTAATAAAAAAAGTGAAAGACAAAGTAAAATGAAAGTTATTACAATTAGTATTTTTTTCATAGCTACCTCCAAATAAATTATTATTTAAATATAATTATTTAATAAAGATATTATATCATATAAAGAACTTGTTTACAATATATTTTAAAAACCATGTATATTAATATATTATTTTTCTATAATTATTTAGTTACTATATTGAAATTTTATATAAATGATATATAATTATACAATGAATAGGAGGTAGAAAAATGATTAAAACATTAAAAAAATCGGTAAGAGAATATAAATTTCCTGCAATACTAACTTCTATATTAGTAGCATTAGAAGTTGTAATGGAAGTATTAATTCCTTATTTAATGGCGGAATTAATAGATAAAGGAATATATAATTCTAATATGAATCAAATCTATAAATATGGATTATATTTATTTTTATTTACAATAATTCCTTTATTATTAGGAGCAGCATCTGGTAGAACAGCAGCTATAGCTTCTTGCGGATTTGCTAAAAATCTAAGAAAAGATGTTTTTTATAAAATACAAGAATTTTCTTTTTCAAATATAGATAAATTTTCACCAGCAAGTTTAATAACTCGTTTAACAACTGATATAAATAGTGTACAAAGATCTTTTCAAATGATTACAAGAATAGCTGTAAGAACACCGCTTATGCTAATTTTTTCTCTTTTTATGGCATTTAACATAAACTTTAAATTATCTTTAATATTTTTATTATTAATACCTTTTGTAATAATAAGTTTTTACTTTATAGTTAAAAAGGTATATCCAATATTTATACGATTATTTAAGATATATGATGAGATGAATGAAGTAGTAGAAGAAAATGTAGCAGGAATTAGAGTAGTAAAATCATACTGCTTAGAAAATAAAGAAATAAAAAAATTTAATAAAGTATCTAATAGAATATATAATGATTATGTAAAATCTGAAAATATTTTAAACATTACTAATCCATTAATGCAAATTGCAGCATATGCAGGTATGCTATTAATAGCTTGGTTTGGAGCGCAAATAATTGTAACAAGTAATGCAACTTCTCTTACAGTCGGAGAACTTACAAGTTTAATAACATATACAATGCAAATATTAATGAGCTTAATAATGCTTACAACTACACTTGTAATGATAACTATGTCTAGAGCATCTGCAAAAAGAATAACAGAAGTATTAAACGAAAAAGTAGATATTACATCTAAAGAAGATGCAGAAACAGATGTAAAAACAGGAGATATAGAATTTAGAAATGTTTCTTTTAGTTATGTAAATAAAAAAGATAAAGAATGTCTAAAAAATATTAACTTAAAAATATATTCAGGACAAACAATTGGAATAATAGGAGGAATAGGAACAGGAAAAAGTACTCTTGTTAACTTAATTCCAAGATTATATGATGCAACAGAAGGAGAAGTTTTAGTTGCAGGAAAGAATGTAAAAGAATATAACTTAAAAGCACTTAGAGATTCTGTAGCATGTGTGTTACAAAAAAATGTATTATTTACAGGAACAATAGCAGAAAATCTAAAATGGGGAAATAAAAATGCAAGTAAAGAAGAAATTGAAAATGTATCAAAACTTGCAGTTGCAGATGAATTTATTGAAAAAATGAATAAAAAATATGATGCTAAAATTGAAAGAGGCGGAAGTAATGTATCTGGTGGACAAAAACAAAGACTTACAATTGCAAGAGCATTATTAAAGAAACCTAAAATATTAATTTTAGATGATTCTACAAGTGCAGTAGATACTAAAACAGATGCATTAATACGTAAAGCATTTAAAAAATATATACCAAGAACTACTAAGATAATAATTGCACAAAGAATTTCATCTATACAAGAAGCAGATAAAATAGTTGTACTAGATGAAAAAGGAATTTGTGGATTTGGAACTCATGAAGAATTATTAAAAACAAATGATATATACAAAGAAATATATGAATCACAAACTAGAAAAGGAGGTGTAATGGATGAAGAATAATAAAATAAAAGCAAATCCAGGTACATTAAAAAGATTAATGTCATATGTAACTAAAGATTATAAAAAAGAATTATTTTTTGTATTTGTTTTAATTTTAATTAGCGTTTTTACATCTGTTGCAAGTTCTCTTTTTACTAAAACATTAATAGATGATTATATAATACCAATGTTAACTTCTAAGAGTAACGATTTTACAGCACTTGCTAAAGCAATATTAATAATGGCAGGAATATGCATAGTAGGAGCTGGAGCTACATATTTATATTTAAGAAAAATGGTATTTATATCTCAAGGAGTATTAAGAAAAATAAGAAATGAAATGTTTGAAAAAATGCAAAGTTTACCTATAAATTATTTTGATACTAATGCTTATGGAGATATAATGAGTAGATATACTAATGATACAGATGCATTAGAAGTTATGATTGCACAAGCACTTCCACAATTTATATCATCTGGTATGACAATGCTTGCAATACTTGTTGCTATGATTTCAATAAATATTCCGTTAACAATATTTGTTATTCTTTTTGTATTTTTAATTACAAGAGTAACAAAATTTATAGCAGGAAATAGTGGAAAATATTTTAAAGAACAACAAAAATCACTTGGTAAGTTAAATGGTTATATAGAAGAAATGATTAATGGCCAAAAAGTTATAAAAGTATTTACACATGAAGAAGAAACAAAAGAAGAATTTGATAAATTAAATGAAGAACTTTGTAAAAATATGACTAAAGGAAATACATTTGTAAATATATTAATGCCAATACTATCTAATTTAGGTAACCTACAATATATATTTATAGCAATTATTGGAGGAGCACTTTCAATTAATGGAATGTTTGCACTTACTGTAGGTAAGCTAGTATCGTTTATGCAACTTTCTAGAGGATTTACACAACCAATAATGCAAACATCTGCACAAATTAATTCTGTGGTACTTGCAATAGCTGGGGCAAGTAGAATATTTGAACTTCTAGATACAAAATCAGAAGAAAATGATGGAAAAGTAGAACTTGTAAATACTTTTTTAAGTAAAAATAATCACCTAAGAGAAACAAATGATAGAACAGGAAACTGGGCATGGAAAAAAACAAATGGAGATTTAGTAGAACTAAAAGGAGATGTTGTATTTAATGATGTAGATTTTGCATATGGTGAAAAAAACGTATTATTTGATATACGTATGTATGCAAGACCAGGACAAAAAGTAGCATTAGTTGGTGCAACAGGTGCTGGAAAAACAACAATAACTAATTTAATAAATCGTTTTTACGATATAAAACATGGAAATATAACATATGATGGAATAGATTTAAGAGAAATAGATAAAAATAGTCTTAGAAAATCTTTGGGAATAGTTTTACAAGAAACAAATTTATTTACAGGAACAATAAAGGATAATATAAAATACGGAAAAGAAAATGCGACAGATGAAGAAGTAATAAATGCCGCTAAAATAGCAAATGCACATGACTTTATTTCAAAACTTCCAAAAGGATATGATACACAAATTTCAGGAAATGGTGAAAGTCTTTCACAAGGACAAAAACAACTTATTTCAATTGCAAGAGCAGCAATAAATAATCCACCTGTTATGATTTTAGATGAAGCTACATCTAGTATAGATACAAGAACGGAAAAACTTGTACAAGATGGAATGGATAAATTAATGAATGGAAGAACAGTATTTGTTATAGCACATAGACTTTCTACAATAAGAAATTCAGATGTTATAATGGTAATGGATCATGGAAAAATAATAGAACGTGGAAGTCATGATGAACTTATGGCTAAAAAAGGACAATATTATAAATTATATACTGGAGTATTTGAACTTGAATAAAAATAGAGCAAAAGCTCTATTTTTTTAGCTAAATTGACTAACTAAGAAAAGGTTGTATGATATATTTTGTATTAAATAGCAAGTTAAATTATGGAGAAATTAATATGGAAGAAAAACGGTTGAATGTAAGTTTTACAAAAAAATTAATAAAAGGTTATTTTATTTAGCACTAGGAATTATACTCTCTATCTGTATAGATTTAAATACCAAAGTAAATTATATATAATGATAGATGATTTTAATATAACACATTTTAAATTATTAAGAGAGAATAAAGAAACGATTAAATTTTAGAAATGTTTGTATAAGTAATAATCCTAAATTGGAAAGACTTTATTATAAAGTAAAAGTAAATTTAGAAGAATTAAAAGAAAATAAAAATAAAATGTGTGATTTTTATTATGATGTTATAAAAAAATTGTAGTTAGAGATATATTTTTTAGAGTATCTAAAGAAGATGAAATTATTTTAACTGTTAAAGTAATTTTATAAAAAAAGAAGTGCTATGTATATAGTACTTTTTTTAAAATATTAATAAAAAATATTGAAAATTTAAAAAAAATAATATAAAATATTTG
>RCNI01001563.1_pt1 | contig 12163 bp, 13 predicted proteins | sample 2041151 | NCBI WGS metagenome assembly RCNI01 (sample SAMN09708214, study PRJNA481090) | feces metagenome | isolation source: feces | place: Antarctica: Albino Rookery
CACATTTAGTTAATCAAATTCAATCATTATGGAAGGATCGCTATGCTAGACTTCGAGCCTTTTGTTTTATGGTATATGTATTATTAAGCATACCATGTATTATGACATTACAAGCAATGTATCATGAATATGGATTCCGTTTTGTCGTAATATCGATTAGTTTGATGTTTACGGTTGCGTATGGCGTTAGTTTTTTTATTTTTCAAATATTTCGATTCTTCTATTAAAAATTCTTTCAGATAATAATAGTTTTAAAAAATAGAAAAAAATATTATAATGGTAGATATGAAATTATAAAGGAGAAATTTTATGGCAAGAACAAGTGATGGTTTTATCTCTTCTTATACATCAATTAAGAAGGATGACCTTTTAAAACCAATTATATTTGTTGTAGATATGGTAAATGGATTTATTAAAGAAGGTGCGTTGCATGATGAAAAAATAAATTTGATAACACCAAATATTATAGATTTAATTGAAGATGGAGAACAGCGTGTGATTTTTATTACAGATGCTCATCCTCCTAAAACAAGAGAATTTAATTCTTATCCAAGTCATTGTGTGATTGGTACAAGTGAAAGTGAGATTATTGATGAATTAAAACCATATGTGGACGAAGTGATGAAAAAAAATAGTACGAATACATTTACAAGTCCTGCATTTCAAGAATTTATTCAAACTAGAATAAAGGATTATCAAGATATTATTTTAACTGGATGTTGTACAGATATTTGTATATTGCAGTTTGCATTATGTTTAAACGCGTGGTTAAATGAGCATAACTATATGAATCATCGTATCATTATACCAATTGATTGTATCGATACATATCATATTGATGAAATACATGATAGTATATTAAATAATGAATTTAGTATAAAAAATATGGAAGGCAATGGAATTAAAATTGTTTCTACTATAGAAAGAGGGATAAGATAATGGATAGTTTAGATTATAAATTTGATTTTAGAGATGAAAGAAATTTAAGTTTAGTAATGGATTTTTATGAATTAACAATGAGCCAATGTTATTTTAATTCAAATCATAAAGATCGCATCGTTACGTTTGATTTATTTTATCGTAAAAATCCTGATAATGGTGGTTATGCTGTATTTGCTGGATTAGAAGAAATTATTGGATATATTCAAAATTTACATTTTGAAGATGAAGATATCGAATATTTACGTTCTTTAAACAAATTTTCAGAAGAATTTTTAGATTATTTACGTCACTTTATTTTTACAGGTGATATCTATGCAATTAAAGAAGGAACTCCAGTGTTTCCATCAGAACCGTTAATTCGTGTACGTGCAAAAATTATTGAAGCACAATTATTAGAAACAGCAATGTTATTATGTGTAAACCATCAAACATTAATTGCTACAAAAGCAAAGAGAATTGTACAAGCAGCTCAAGGACGAGCAATTATGGAATTTGGAGCACGACGTGCACATAACTTTGATTCTGCAAATTACGGAGCTAGAGCCGCTTATATTGGTGGTGTCAGTGGTACAGCGACAACATATGCTGGACAAAAATTTGGAATGCCAGTATTAGGGACAATGGCGCATTCTTTTGTGCAATCATTTGATAATGAATATGATGCTTTTTTAGCATATGCTAAAACATATCCAGATAGCTGTACAGTTTTATTAGATACTTATGATACTTTAAAGAGTGGGTTACCAAATGCTATTAAAGTAGCAAAAGATTATTTAGAACCAAATGGATATCGCTTACAAGGTGTACGTATTGATTCAGGAGATATGGCATATTTGTCAAAACAAATTCGAATTACTTTAGATCAAGCAGGAATGCAAGATTGTAACATCGTAGTGTCAAATTCATTGGATGAATATTTGATTCAATCATTAATTTCACAAGGAGCTCAAATTAACAGTATGGGAGTAGGTGAAAATTTAGTATGTAGTAAATCAACTCCAGTATTTGGAGGAGTTTATAAAATGTCTTCTGTATTTGAAAATGGAGAAATGATTCCAAAAATTAAAGTAAGTGAAAATATTGAAAAAGTAACAAATCCTGCATTTAAAGATTTATATCGTATTTATGATAAAGAAACTCATAAAGCAATAGGTGATTTAATGACTATACATGGTGAAAAAATTAATTTTGATGAAGATTTAACAATTTATCATCAAATGAATAGTTGGAAAAATAAAACGATAAAAAAAGGTACTTATATTGTTAAAGACTTGTTAGAACCTATTTTTGTTGATGGTAAATTAGTATATGATGTTCCATCATTACAAGATATCAAAGAATATAGTGAGAAAGAATTTGAATGTTTATGGGATGAAATTTTGCGTTTTGAATATCCACAAACTTACTACGTGGATTTATCAAAAAAATTATTAGATTTAAAATTACAGATGTTAGAGGACATCAAACATGAATAAAAGAATTGATGATAGTGAAAGGACAGTCAAAATATTATTTTACATTACATCAATCATTTATGTTATTTCATTAATTATTGCTTTTTATATAAACATTAAGAATCATCGTATGGAGCCATTACAAATGACATTTGTAGCTTCATTAACACCTTGGATTGTTCCTGTTATGTTTAAATTACTTCGATTGAAGCCAGTTTATGAAATATATATTATTAGTAATATATTTACATATTTTGCATCTTTACTTGGAAGTGGATTTCGTGGGTATTCTTATCCATGGTTTGATAAGATAGTTCATTTTTCTAGTGGATGGATTTTCACAACTGTTGCAGTTATGGTATTCTTTTTTATACGTAAAAGTAATGCATTTGAAAATAGGAGAGAATATTATATATTTTTGATATTTATTAATGCTATGAATATTGCAATTGCAGAAATATGGGAATTTTATGAATATGCGATGTTAATCTTTTTTGATAATGATTGTATTCATCATTTTTCACAGGGTGTTCATGATAGTATAACCGATGTTATGTGCGCAACTTTAGCTGGTATTTTTTTAACACTATTAGTTGTACGCTATTATAAGAAGAAAAAAAGTAATTTTTTTATTAATGTATATGAAAAATTTTATAAGCGAAATATTCAATAGAAATGAGAAAAGGAAGCGTTAATTTGCTTCCTTTTTATCATGAGTTTGTTTTATTAAATCAAGTGCTTGTTTTTTCTTATTTAATTCATCTAAAATATCGTCTGCCATTTCTATTTTTTCACCATTTAAAATAATATCGTTAAAAAACAATTTCATAATTTGATAGGCTTCCCAATTTACTTTTTCATCCATTAAAATTCGATGATGCCCTTGATGTAAAATGAATAATTTTTTTTGATCATGAGGTATTTTTTCAAATGCGTTTAGTGAACTTTTGGTTGAAATGACTTCATCTTCATCTCCATGTAAAAGTAATACAGGACATTGTACCTGAGATATATATTTTTTTAGATTTTTAATTAGTTCACTAAATGCAGCATAAAAGGATCGTGGAAGTTGTACTTCTTCTTTTTTCTCATTGTTTAATAATGACATGGCAGATTTAGTTATGGTATCTGTAATAGATTCTATATGAAAATATTGAAATGCAGGGGCAATTAAAATCAGTTTTTTAATAGGTGTTGTAGCAGCAAGATAAGAGGCAATAACACCTCCCATAGAAAATCCTACTAAATAGATCACACGATTTTGTTTAACGTATTGATCAACTTGATTTTTTGCACGTTGAACCCAATTCATCCAGTTACAGTCTTTTTCATTGAATAGGTCATACATATCAAATTGTACAATATCATATCCATCTTTTTTTCCCCATAACGCTAAGTTATCAAATTCATGTTGTGTACGTCTTCCAAATCCATGAATCGTAATAATGACAGGTTTTGTTTCTTGACCAAGTTGAATGGATGAATGCTTTTTTGTGAATTTATTTTTTAGCCAATCAAACATAATCTCACTCCTTTATTTTTTTATATTATATCATAAATTTGTTTTATTCTTATTTGAATTAGAATATAATAATAGAAGTTTAGTTAGGAGAATTATGTGAAGAAAAAAGCAACATTACTAATAAAAAACATTGAAAAAATATATACATTACATAATAGTAGGATATATGAACATGCATTTTTGGCAATTCATCATGAATTTATTATAGGAATTGGAACGGATCATTACCAATCATTCATTGATAAGGATACAAGAATTATTGACGCAAGAGAGCATTTTGTTATACCAGCATTTATTGAAATAAATGCGGAATATCCTATTACAGATCAATGGAATAAACCCCATGTATATGCTTCGTTTCGTAATGAATGCATGCGTCATGGAATACTAACTTTAGCAATGAATCATAATGCTAAATATGTAGAAGTGGATATTGTAAAGAAAGAATTAAAGAGACAGTTTACTATCGTAGGGCTAGCAGAGGTGTTAAATCAAGAAAAGAATACTTATATAAAACCTTTTTGTATAAGTACAAAGGATTCTTTATTACATGTAACGAGTCCACTGCTATTAGCACAGATGTTGTATAGAAAATATAATGTTCATCCAATACAATTAATAAAAGCAATGACGTTATATCCAGCGAAGATGCTAGGTTTAGAGAAATTAGGTACAATCCAAATTGGAAATCAAGCTGATTTAGTAATATGTAGAGGAAACGATATCTCGTGTCTGTTTCATGAATTTAGTGATCAAAATATTACGCAAATAATAAAAAAAGGTGTCCGAATCTATCCATATTTGTTGAGATCCTAAATTATTCGACAGATTTTTACTTTTCAATCATATAGTATGGTAGAGAGGTGAATAGGATGGAAATTATAAAACGTGAAAATAATCAAGATAAAGTATTGTTGACGGGGGACTATTGTCCAAATCAAGCATTAATTAATGAATTTCAAACTTCATTTTTTACATGTAAAGTAAATGAAATTGAATTACCTGGAAAGGAAGTAGGAGATTATATTGTAGATGAAGATGCTCAATTTATAATCTTGAATGTAACAATAAAAAATATATCCAATGAAATTTTAAATATGTATAATGACGATTTTATGATTTGTTTTGATAATGAAGGACCATTTGAAAGTGAACAAAATTTTGGGATTTTATCGCAGTTTCCAGATGAATTTACATTAAAGCCATTTGAAAAAAAGACAGGAAAAGTAGTTTTTATTATTTCTGCAGATACCAAAAAAATACAATTTCGTTATACAGAATATTATGATGATGAGCATGATGGAAAAACATATAAATTAAAGTATAAAATAGCATAAAATAGATAAGTAAACAGTATAGATTACATTGTAAGAAATTACAATATTAAAAATGTATTTCAATTTTTTTCAAAAAACTCTTGACGAATATATGGAATTGAAGTAATATTTAAGGCATAAAGTAAAATGACGTAGAAAAGAAGAGTAAATAGTGTAGCTTTTCAAGAGAGTTCTCGTGAGGTGGAAGAGAATAAAGTAAAACTATTGAAAATGGTCTTGGAGTTGCATGGTCGAAGATTATTTAGGCCATGACGTGTGCGCACGTTATAGCGATAGAGTATAACTTGTAAAAGCGTACTTGAAGAGGATTATCTTGTGAAAGATAATTGAACTTAGGTGGTAACACGATAGCATAGCTTTCGTCCTATATGGATGAAAGCTTTTTTTTATAAGAATGGAGGATGGAATATGATTCGTTTGGAGGGTATAAGCAAAGTTTTCGATACAGTAGCTGGAAATGTGCATGCAGTAAAAGATGTAAATTTGACAATCCAAGATGGAGAAATATTTGGAATTATTGGGTTTAGTGGTGCAGGAAAATCGACTTTAGTTCGATGCATTAATTTATTGGAAAGACCGACAACTGGAAAAGTTTGGATTGATGATGCGGAATTAACGGGTTTGAATGAAAAAGATTTACGAAATGTTAGAAAAAAAATAGGAATGATATTTCAACATTTTAATTTGATGAAATCACGTACAGTATATCAAAATATAGCATTTCCTTTAAAAGGTAGTAATTTAACAAGTGAAGAAAAAGATAAGAAGATATTATCTTTATTAGAATTAGTTGATTTAAGTGATAAGAAAGATGCTTATCCATCTCAATTAAGTGGTGGACAAAAACAACGTGTAGCGATTGCAAGAGCACTTGCAAATGATCCTAAAGTGTTGTTATGTGATGAAGCAACGAGTGCACTTGATCCACAAACTACAAAAAGTATTTTAAAATTATTAAAAGAAGTAAATAAAAAAATGGGAATTACTATCGTTTTAATTACGCATGAAATGGCGGTTATTAAAGAGATATGTGATCGAGTTGCAGTTATGGAAAAAGGAAATGTTGTCGAGGAAGGAAATATTTTAGATATTTTCTGTAATCCTCAGGCGCAAGTAACGAAAAATTTTATAGCTACTACAAGTAACATTTCAAAAGTATATGAGATGATTGAAAACGGTAGTGAGTTAACAAATATAGGAAATGATGGATGTTTAGTGAAATTAAATTATAATGCAGTGAATACAAGTAAAGCATTGATTTCAGAAGTTTCACGTAAATATAACGTAGATACAAGTATCATTTTTGGGAATATAGAGGTAATAAAAGAAAGTCCTTTGGGAGATTTAGTAGTCATCTTGAAAGGTGAAAAACAAATGATTGAAGAAGCAATTTCTTATATAGAGAAACATGATGTGAAAGTAGAGGTGCTTAAACAATGTTAGATTTATTAAATAAAATTATTCCTAATATTATGAGTAAGCTACCTGAATTTTTTAAAGCTGTTGAAGAATTCTTTATTATGTTAGGTATTGTTGGAATTATATCAGCGATTTTTGGAATACTTTTTGGAGTTATTTTAACAGTAACAAGAAAAGATGATATTTTAGAAAATAAAACAATTAATTTTGTGCTTGGAAAAATTATTGATTTGTTCCGCTCTATTCCATTTATTATCTTAGTATTCTTAATTGGTCCTGTTACAAGACTGATTGCAGGAACAGCAATTGGTGTAAAAGGAGCGTTGATTCCTTTAATTGTAGGAACTACTCCATTTTTTGCTAGACAAGTTGAGAGTGCTTTAGCAGAAATAGATCGTGGTTTAATTGAAGCAAGTCAGTCTATGGGAAATTCACCATTAGAAATTATTTTTCGGGTATATTTGAAAGAAAGTATTCCAGGATTGATTCGTGCTACAACAATTACATTAATTTCATTAATTGGATTTATTACTATGGTTGGAGCTATAGGTGGTGGCGGAATTGGAGATTTTGCAATTCGTTGGGGCTATAATAATTTTCAATTTGATGTAACTATTGTCTGTGTAATTATTTTATTAGTTGTTACATCACTTATTCAAGGTATTGGGAATTATCTTATTCGAAAAACAACACACTAAGAGGTATGTTTATGAAATATATACTAAAACAAGCAAAAAGGATTTGTCGAATGCAATATACCTGTCAGGCAGGAATTGGAAAAAATAAATTAAAATATATGTAAAGAAAGAGGGATATAATATGAAAAAATTAGTAGCAAGTTTATTAGCATTAGTTGTATTAGCAGGTTGTGCAGGTGGAAATAGTGGTAAAGATGATAAAACAATTCGTGTAGGAGCAAGTACAACTCCACATGCTGAAATTTTAAAACAAGTAAAACCAGCATTAGAAAAAGAAGGATACAATTTAGAAATTGTTGAATTTACTGACTATGTAAAACCAAATCAAGCATTGGTTGATAAGGATTTAGATGCAAACTATTTCCAACATAAACCATATTTATTAGAATGGGCAGATAAATTTAAACATAACGATGAATTAACGGATGCATTAGCAGTTCACTTTGAGCCAATGGGTATTTATTCAACAAAACATTCTTCATTAAAAGATTTAAAAGAAGGATCTAAAATTTCAATTCCAAATGATCCAACAAATGGTGGACGTGCATTACGTTTATTAGCAGATAATGGAATTATTAAATTAAGTAAAGATGAAGGTATTGATGTTACATTAAAAGATATTACAGAAAATAAAAAGAATGTTGAAATTATTGAAATGCAAGCAGAAGCATGTGCTGTAAATATTCAAGATGTTGATTATGCAGTATTAAATGGTAATAATGCATTAGCAGCAGATCTTAATAAAAAAGTAATTACTTCTGAATCAAAAGAAAGTGATGCTGCAAAACTTTATGCTAACTTATTAGTTGTTAGAAGTGAAGATAAAGATAGTAAAAAAACAAAGGCTTTAGTAAATGCGTTGAATAGTGATACGGTAAAAGAATACATTGATCAAACATATGATGGTGTTGTAGTTCCTTTAGTACCTGCAAAATAAGGATTTAAGGCGTTCGGAATGAACGCTTTTTTTTATAGGAAATTTTGTTAATTTAACATTTGATGTTATATATAAAATACAGAGATTGTATTGGGCATTTAGAAAAAGTGGCTTTTTTTTAGAAAACAAAGTATAATAGGGATTATGGAGGAGATTTTATGAAAGATAATAAACAAGGATTTATCCATAAAAATAAAATGTTTGTTTTTATAATGAGTATTTTAATTACAAGTATAATCTCTTTAGTAGTATATATCGTAGTTGTTAACGTAAAAGACAATCAAAATAACCCTATAAATCAACCTGTTCATGATGAACCTCAACAAGAAGAGTCGAACTCTTCAGATACAAAAATACAGGAATTTAGAGGAAGTTATAATAGAGCAACTGATCAAATTACATTTAATTGGAAATTACAAGCAGGAAATAAAGGAATTGATTCTGTAGAGTTAAAATATAATGGAAGCAATTTAATGGATGTGTCCTCATATCGTCAATGTTATATATCAAGAGAAGGATACAATATTCCTACTGGAAACAACGAATTTACATTAGTAGTGCATCAAAAAGATGGAAAAGTAATTGAACAAAAAGTAAAAGTGTTTATAAAGTATGTTGTAAATTTAAAGCAAATGGTTAAACAAGATGGTCAAAAAACAAAAGTAACATTAGAATACCAATATTATAAAAATAATCCTGTAAAACCACCTAGATTAATCGTTTTAGATGATACTGTTCAATATAAAAGTGTAAAATTTGTTGAAACAAATTATAAGACATCAAATGATGTGGTGACTGAAAAAACTGAGTATGAGTTTGTATGGCCGGATACACCTGTGGAGTATAAACAAGTATATGTACGTTGGTCTTTTGATGAAATTAATGATAGCGTTGATTTTATGATGGATAAAGGAACCTTAAAAGAGAATAATACCGTAAAGGAAGATGAGTGATAAAAATCGCCATCTTTTTTCAATTAAAAGGATGGTATAGATGAAATATTGGTGATATTTCTTATTTTAAGAGATATTTGTAATACGATATTAGAAAGTAAAGGAATAACTAAAATTATAGGAGACTATGATTTTTCTATTTTGACTATATTTGTTATTGCTTATGGAAGATTAAAAGATGGAGTGAATATATTAAAAATTCAAAATATTGTATTTTATTCAATTTTATAGCAGAATTCTTAAATTGTAATGGATATGCGGAAAAAATATTTATGCAAGAGGAGGCGTTTCAATAAAGGTATTTATTATGTAGTACGGGAAAAATTGTTTTTCTAAGCAATGTCATTAGCTTTATCAATGATTGTACTGTTCTTTAATAGATGGATAAGATACAATGATTTACGGATGAAAGATTTGACACCTTGAATGAAGATGCATTAGCAATAATGACTCATGGTAAAGGAATGATTGAAAAAAATAAATGTTATGAAATGAAGAGAAGAAAGTAATTTATATTTACGATAGGAGGAAATTAAGATGTATGATGATTTAAAAAAAGTAATCGAAGAAAGCAATAATATTGTATTCTTTGGAGGAGCAGGAGTTTCAACAGAAAGTAATATTCCAGATTTTCGATCTCAAGCAGGAATATATAGTAATAAGACATATCCATATCCTGCAGAAACGATGATATCAAGTGATTTTTTCTATGAACATCAAAAAGAATTTTATGATTTTTATTTTAATGAAATGATTTATCCAGATGCAAAACCAAATGATGCACATATTGCATTGGCAAAACTTGAAAAAATAGGAAAACTATCGGCGGTAATTACTCAAAATATTGATGGATTGCATCAAAAGGCAGGAAGTAAAAAAGTATATGAGTTACATGGCAGTGTTCATCGTAATCATTGTCAAAGATGTAATGAATATTATTCATTAGAAGAAGTAATGGATTTAAGAGATTATCAAGGTATTCCAAAATGTAAAAAATGTCATACTACAATTAAACCAGATGTTGTATTATATGGTGAAGCATTAGATATGAAAGTGATGGAAAATGCAATTCAGAGGATTGCATCAGCTGATGTTTTAATCGTTGGAGGAACATCATTAGTAGTTTATCCAGCAGCAGGATTAATTCAGTACTTCAAGGGGAAAAAATTAATTTTATTAAATAAGGCAAGTACTGCAATGGATGAACGTGCTGATATTGTTATTCACGAACCGATTGGCAAGGTATTAAAAGAAGCTGTTTTAGATAATCCAAAATTATAATTTAAATATGTAGGAAAAGATTTTTTATCTTTTCCTACAAAAAAATAAAAAAAACAAAAAAAAACTATTGCATTATTAAAAACCTTATGGTATTATATATGAGCACTCAGGGAATGAGTAATAAACATGGCGGATGTGGTGAAGTGGTTAACACAGCGGGTTGTGGTCCCGTCATTCGTGGGTTCGATCCCCATCGTCCGCCCCATATAACAGATAAAGCCTTTAAATAAAGGCTTTTTTTTATGTCTATATTTTGTGTACCACAGTTCGTACCACATTTTTAATTGCTTTTTTACCACGTACCTATTATATTTTTATTGAGGTAGGTGTTTGGGATGAGTGTAATTAAGAAAAATGGTAAATGGTATATACGTGGTAGAATCTACAAAGAAGATGGAGAAATATATGAATATACAAAATTAGCAAAAGATTGTAAATATAAAAAGGAAGCTGAAATTTTTGAAGTTGAATTTCGTAAGCAATGGCAAAATATAGAAATAGCCAAAGTAAATATGACATTTGAAAATTTAGTAGATTTATTTAATAAGAATCAAACTTCTGTAAAAACAACTACTAAGCAAGCATATAATAATGTATTTAAAAAATGTATCGATGAATTTGGATCTAAAAAGATTAATCTGTTTAATAAGAAAAATTTACAGGAATTTATTTGTAAATTAGAAAAAGAATATAGTCCTGCATATGTTTCTAAAATTTATTATATGCTAAACAATTTATTTAAGTATGCTTGCCAGGAAGAATATCTGCAGATAAATCCAATGGCTAATGTAAGGAGAACTATTGATCTAGATATTGTAAAAAAAGAAATGGAAATATGGGAACCTGATGAATTTGATACATTTATACAATATGTTGATGAAAATGTATATAATCTTTATTTTAAATTTCTTTATAATATGGGGACCAGGAGAGGTGAAGCATTAGCACTTCAATGGAAGGATATTGATTTTAATAAGAATATCGTTCATATATATAAAGCAGTATCTAAAAATGTCAAAGTAAATCACGGAATTACAGCACCTAAGACGAATAATAGTATTCGTAATATTTCTATGCCTAAAATATTATTTGATGATATGAAGGAATGGAAAGAGCAACAAAAGCAATTGTATGGTTATGATGAAGATTGTTTTGTATTTGGTTTTTCTAGACCATTGGCAGTTACTACTATTCAAAGGAAAATGGATGTTGCTATCAAAAAAGCGAATGATAATGGAGAATCATTAGAAAAGATCCGCATACATGATTTTAGACATAGTCATGCCTCGTATTTGATTAATAACATGACCGATCAGTTCACTGATTTTGATATTGCAAAGCGTTTAGGTGATACAGTAGCAACCTTACATGATACATACGCACACTGGTTTAAACAAGCAGACAAAGCAATTATTAAGGTTATGAATAAAAATACAGAATGTGCCAATAAACCTGTAGAAACGTCTAAAGGCGTTGATTTTGAACAGTTAAAGCAGCTTAAAGAGTTGCTAGATATGGATGTTATCACAGAAGAAGAATTTACAATAAAAAAGAAAGAATTGTTAGGTATATAAAAAAGGCAAGAATTTTATTCTTTGCCTTTTTACATATTTAATAATT
>RCNI01001564.1_pt1 | contig 12158 bp, 14 predicted proteins | sample 2041151 | NCBI WGS metagenome assembly RCNI01 (sample SAMN09708214, study PRJNA481090) | feces metagenome | isolation source: feces | place: Antarctica: Albino Rookery
ACCCCCAAAGAGATAGTTTAACTCTATATATTCGTTTTGGGACATTTTCTTTTTCGTATACTTAGGACATTATCATTTTTGAATCACAATTTATGGATTCATACAAAGAAAAAACTTGTAAAAATAAAAATGTTATACTATAATAGATAAGATAATTTTATGATTTAAGAGGTGACAAAATGGCAGAATATATAATGGCAGCAAGAAATGCCAGACATATTCCAAAAGAGGATAAGATTTTTGGAATTAACAAAAGAGCAAAACAAAAAATTGCAGAAAAAGGTAAAGATGCAGTAATTAATGCGACAATCGGTACACTTCTTGATGATAACGGAAACCTTATGGTACTTTCCACAGTAGATAAAATGTTTCATGAGCTGACTCCCGATGAGTATGCAGCATATGCACCTATAGGTGGAACTCCTGCATTTAAGAAAGCGGCAATCAGAGCAGCATTTTCTGATCATCTTCCAAAAGGATATGTAGAAGCAGTAGCTACACCTGGAGGAACAGGAGCGATAAGAAATACAATTGCAAATTACTCTGCATATAGAGACAAGGTTCTTACCACTGACTGGTTCTGGACACCATACGAAACAATCTGTGAAGAGATGGGCAGAACTGTAGATACATTTAAACTTTTCAATGCAGAAAGAAAATTTAATACAGATTCTTTTAAAAAGAAAGTTGCTGAACTGTTAGAATTACAGGAAAGACTGGTTATTATTCTTAATACACCGGCTCACAATCCTACAGGATATGCACTGACCGTGGAAGATTGGACAAATGTTGTAAATGTTTTAAATGAGACAGATAAGGAAAAGAAAATCACTTTATTAATCGATGCAGCATATATTGATTTTGCCGGTGATGAAATCGAATACAGAAAATTCCTTCCTGTTCTTGACAATCTGAACAGCAATGTGTTACCGCTTATGGCTTATAGTATGTCAAAGACATTTACTTTATACGGAATGAGATGTGGTGCACTTATCTGTATTGCACCTACAGAAGAAATCGCTGCGGAATTTAAGAGAGTTGTTGAGTTCTCTGCAAGAGGATGCTGGTCAAATTCTCCAAAAGCTGCACAGAGCATTATCACAAAGATTTTCGCAGATGAAAGTCTACATCAGGAAGTTTCTGCAGAAAGAGCGGAAATCAGAAATCTTCTTTTAAGAAGAGGAAAAGCATTTGAAGAGGAATGTGAAAAAATAGGACTTGTAAGCGTACCGTTTGATGCGGGATTTTTTGCAGCAATTCCATGTGAAGCCCCTGTAGAATTGTGCAAAGAATTAGAAGATGAAGATATTTATCTGATTCCACATTCAAGAGGTATTCGAGTTTCTGTGGCTTCAATTTCAGAAGAAAAATGCAGAATATTACCTGAAAAAATTCTGGAAGTAATGAACAGAAGAAAATAGTGTAATAAAATAAAGACGATTACCAAAATGGCAATCGTCTTTTTAGTTTTTGAATCTTAAATCTTTAAAAGCAGAAATCAGCTTTTTATCTTTGTCTTTTGTAAAGCATAATACAAATCCTTCATTGAAAGCGTCTGACTCAAGTGTTTCAATTTCATTTTTCTCTGCTTTTTTATAAGCATCAGTATCTTTTTTAAAGTGATAAATTTTTACTGTACCGTTTTTAAATTCCTTACCACCAATGGCACCGAGAGTATCATAACTGATGTCTTTACCTGTACCCAGATTTAATTTTGCAGCAATAGAATCAATACTTCTGTCAATTCTTTCTTCGTTGGAAGTACTTTCATTCTGCACTTCATTTGCAGAGTTTTCCACATTATTATTGTCTTTATTTCCACATGAAGTTGCGGAGAAGGCAAGTAGTGAAATCAATAAGATCGATAATATTTTTTTCATTTTATCCTCCTTGAGTATTTGTTTACAGTCTAAATTTTCTCCATAACTATAAAATTTATACGCGAATACAAAAAAAGAAAAAAGAACTTTTTAAAAACATTTTCTGCTGTATGTAGGTATACAACGTGTTATAATATGTTTATAGTTGATTTATTTAAAGGAGAGCTTATGGAAATATTAAAAAAGATATTGATAGATATGACAGATAATGTTAATGAAGTAATGTACAGTTACGTATTGTTTTGGGCACTGATTATAGTAGGTGTTTTTTTTACGGTCAGAACTAAATTTGTTCAGCTGCGACTTCTTCCTGAAGGAATCAGAGTTTTAAAAGAAAAGAGCCATGAAGGGGGAATGTCATCTTTTCAGGCACTTATGATTGCTACTGCTTCAAGAGTAGGAACCGGTAATATTGCAGGCATTGCAACAGCAATAGTAGCCGGTGGACCCGGTGCTGTTTTCTGGATGTGGATTATGGCAATTATCGGATCTGCATCGGCATTTATCGAATCAACACTTGCCCAGATTTATAAGCGTAAAGACGGAGAAGTTTTTAAAGGAGGTCCGGCTTATTACATTGAAAGAGCAATGTATGCCAGATAGCTGGGAATTATTTTTGCAATAATTCTTATTCTGACTTTTGCTTTTGGATTTAACGGTTTACAGTCCTATAATATTGCATCTTCATTAGAGCATTATGCCGGAGACAATTATACAGTGGTTGCTTTTATTGCAGGTTTGATTTTAGCCGGAATTTCAGCATTCCTTTTCTTTGGAGGTGCACATAAAATCGGTAAGGTTACATCAGTTCTTGTACCAATTATGGCGGTAATTTATATCCTTATCGGAATCAGTATGACAATCACACATATTATGGATATTCCATCTATCTTTGCAATGATTTTCAGAGAAGCATTTGATTTTAAAGCAATCTTCGGAGGCTTTGCCGGTTCATGTATGGTTATTGGTGTAAAACGTGGACTCTTCAGTAATGAAGCAGGTATGGGGTCAGCACCGAATGCAGCAGCATCAGCAGATGTAAGCCATCCTGTTAAACAGGGACTTGTTCAGGTAATTTCCGTATTCATCGATACTTTAATAATCTGCTCAACAACTGTATTTATTATTTTGACTTCAGGTAAATATGTTGTTGGTGGAGACCTTGACGGAATTCCTCTTGTTCAGCAGTCTGTTGCTACATTATTTGGCGAAACAAGTGTGTTTATTTTAACTGTATCCGTAGCGTTATTTGCTTTTACATCCTTAATCGGCAACTATTTTTATGCAGAAGCAAACATCAAGTTTATTTCTGAGAATAAGATTTTTATGACCGTGTTTAGAATTTTTGCGGTACTCATGGTATTTGTCGGAGCAAATTCCAGCCTTAAACTGGCATGGAATATAGCGGATATTCTTATGGGTGGTATGGCATTGATTAATATTATTGCCATGTTTACTCTTGGAGGAATAGCTGTAAGAGCACTGGACGATTATATGAAACAGAAACGTGAAGGCGTAAACCCTGTTTTTAAAGCTGAACGCATAGGAATACACAATACAGATTTCTGGAAATAAGAAAATAAGTAAATAGAATCGACCGGGAAATACTATACCGTATTTCCCGGTTTTTCATTTAAAATGGAGAAGTAGAATAAAGAAAAAAACTATGTTATAATTTGAAACAGAAAGAATTGGAAAGCAGGAGGAATATATGAATATAGATAAAGACAAAACAGCCCTTTTGATTATCGACATGCAGAAAGCTTTTGTAGAGCCCGGAGCGGCACATTGCATTGCAGGAGCTAAAGCGACAGTACCTTCCTGTGCAGCTGCGGTGGCAAAAGCAAGGGCTGAGGGAATACCGGTATTCTGGATAAGACGGCAGTATCGTGAAGATGGCAGTGATGTGGAATTTACAAGATATGATTCATGGCTTGCAGGCGGTAAAACCATGTCACCGGGCTCAACCGGAATAAACAGTGATGAACTTGCTGATGGTCTTGAGGCAAAACCGGGAGATTATCATATTATCAAGCCGAGATGGAGTGCCTTCTTTCAGACAGAATTAGATTTGATTTTAAGGAGAAGGGGAATTAATACTATTTTGCTGGCAGGAACGACAACACCAAATTGTATCAGAACAACCTGTTATGATGGAATAGCTTTGGATTACCGTGTCATTCTTCTTCGTGCATGTTGTTCCTCACAGACTGCTGAAATACAGGAAGCAAATTTTGCGGATATGGAAAGAATCGGAGCAGAAATTATATAAAACACATAGGAGATAGACGATGAATAAAAAGGATTTATTGTTGTATGCTGTAACTGACAGACGCTGGCTTGGAGAAGAAACGCTTTACTATCAGGTAGAAAAAGCTCTTCAAGGCGGAGTAACCTTTCTTCAGTTAAGAGAGAAAAATATCGGTGAAAGCCTGTTTTTAGAGGAAGCAGAGAAAATTAAAAGACTTTGTTCTCAATATGGTGTTCCATTTGTCATTAATGACAACGTGGAACTTGCACTTAAGGCAGGTGCAGACGGTGTACATGTAGGACAGTCGGATATGAATACTGCAGATGTACGAAAGATTCTTGGAAAAGATAAAATTATCGGAGTATCAGCCAGGACGCTGGAACAGGCAAAAGCTGCTGAGGAGGATGGTGCTGATTATATAAGCGTTGGAGCTGTTTTCGGTACAGATACTAAAGATGATGCAGTAAAAGTTAATAAAGACGTATTAAAAGGAATAAGCAGAACAGTAACTATACCGGTTATTGCAATAGGCGGTATTACAGAAAGAAATATAAAAGAACTTAAAGATTGTGGTATTTGCGGTGTTGCTGTAATCAGTTCAATTTTTGCACAGAAAAATATAGAGGAAGCTGCAAAAAAACTGAAAAAAGAGATAGGGGAAATGGTGAAGGTATAATGAAAAAAACAGGGGTTATTTTTGATGTAGACGGTACACTTCTGAATACTATGCCAGTCTGGACAGATTCGGGTGTAAGGTATCTGGCAAGTCTTGGCATTGAGGCAGAAAGCAATCTTGGCGAGAAGCTTTTCGCAATGACCGTAGATGGCGGAGCCGTATACCTTAAAGAAAATTATCATCTTCAGTCGAGTGTAGAAGAAATAAAACGTGGAATCCTTTCTATGGTGGAAAGAGCATATTTTGAATCTGCTGATTTCAAACCGGGAGCAAAAGAACTGCTGGAGTATTTGAAAGAAAAAGAAATTCCTATGTCTATTGCAACATCTACAGATCGTTATTGTATTATTGCAGCATTTGACCGGTTAGGATATACGGAATATTTTGATGCGATTTTATCTTGTGGAGAATTTGATACAACAAAGTCAGAGCCTAAAATTTTTTATGAGGCAATTAAGGTTATGGGTACAGATGCTGAAAACACGTGGATTTTTGAAGATGGTCTTTACTCCATCAAGACGGGAAAAGCGGCAGGTTTTAAAGTAGTCGGCGTTTATGATGAAGTAAGCAAGAATGATCAGAAAGAAATTGAGCAATGTGCAGATATTTACGTAAAAAATTTAACAGAATTAAAACTGATATAGAAAAGAGGAATTGCTGATGAAACGAAAAACGGCATTAAGTATAGCTGGAAGTGATTGTAGTGGCGGTGCAGGCATTCAGGCGGATCTTAAAACCATGACAATGCAGGGTGTGTACGCTATGAGTGCAATCGTATCACTTACAGCGCAGAATACTACAGGCGTAACCAATATTATGGATGTAACACCGGATTTTTTAGAAGCACAGCTTGATGCAATTTTTACTGATATTTATCCGGATGCTATAAAGACAGGAATGGTATCTTCGCCAGAACTTATTCACTGTATTGCGGAAAAACTGAAAGTATATGATGCAAAAAATATTGTTGTTGATCCCGTAATGGTTGCAACAAGTGGAGCAAAACTTATTTCAAATGAGGGAATCGAGACACTTTGCAGGGAACTGATTCCTTTGGCTCTTTTGATTACACCGAATATTCCTGAAGCAGAGGTCCTTTCAGCAATGAAAATCAATAATGAAGAGGATATGGAAAAAGCTTCAAAGTTTATTTACGATAAATATGGATGTTCAGTTTTATGTAAGGGGGGACATCAGATAAGCACAGCAAATGACCTTCTTTACAATGGCTGTGAAATGAAATGGTTAAGAGGTGAGCGGATAAATAATCCTAATACGCATGGAACAGGATGCACACTTTCAAGTGCAATTGCTGCAAATCTTGCAAAGAGGTATAATCTTGAAGTGGCCGTTGAAAATGCGAAAAAATATATTTCCGGGGCACTTAAAGCCATGCTTGATTTAGGAAAGGGATCCGGGCCGATGGATCACGGATTTTTGCTGAATAAGTCTGAAGAGGAGAAATAGCATGGAAAAGCTGTTAAATTTTGAGTATGCCTGCATTCATGGTACGTACTGGATGATATATGGCATAGTCAGTAGTTTTGCTTCTGTTTTCCTTTTGGCAAGAGGATATTCCAATTCGGAAATCGGGATTATACTTGCAGCTGCGAATATAACTGCAGTAGTTCTTCAACCTGTTATTGCTGATTATGCAGATAGATCTGAACGCATTTCTCTGATAGGAATAACACAGATTATGACAGTAATGATGATGATTATGACACTGGGCATGTTTGGAATACAGAGAAAATCTGCATCTCTTGGAATTATTTTTGTATTACTCATAGCATGGCATACTGTATTGCAACCGTTATTGAATTCCCTGTCTTTTAAACTGGAAGAATGTGGAATACATATTAATTTCGGTGTTGCAAGAAGCATAGGGTCTCTTGCGTATTCCATTTTAATGGCGGTACTGGGAACCCTTGTAGAACGTTATGGTGTTGTAGCGATGCCGGTTACCGGTGAAATTGTTATGGCAATGTTACTAATCAGTCTGATTTTGACGCATAAACAATATGTCAAAACAAAATCTGATAATGTAAAAAAAGGGATTCTTAAACAAACAGAGACCAAAGTGGAAAACAAAATTAATCTGTCGCAGTTTATCTGCAGAAATAAAATATTCTTTCTTGTTAATATCGGTGTAATCGGACTTTACTTCAGTAATTCGATTTTGAACAACTATATGATGCAGATAATATCATCTGTGGGAGGCACAAGTGAGGACATGGGAAGAGTCTTATCTATTATGGCGTTTCTTGAGATCCCTACAATGGTATTCTTTGACAGATTAAGACAAAAATTCACCTGTCAGTTTATGCTCAAAATTGCAGCGGTGGGATTTACAATAAAAATAGGATTATGCAGTATAGCACAGTCTGTAACGCTTATTTATGTAGCGCAGATTTCTCAGCTTGTATCTTTTGCGCTGTTTTTACCCGCAATGGTTCACTTTATTGATGAGATTATGAGCAGAGGAGAGGCAGTAAAGGGGCAGGCGTTCTTTACTATGATGATTACTGTAACCACTATATTTTCAAGCGTTGCCGGTGGAATAATTCTTGATGAATATGGAGCAAAAGTCCTTACGATGATTGCAACCGTAATAACAGCCGCAGGCGCTGCAGTAATCATAAGTACAGTGAACAGGCTTAAAGTTAAATCTTAATAATTCTTAAATATACGAAAAAGTGTATATTTTTACTCTGGAAAGATATAAAATGAGTTTGCAGAAGGGATGAGAAAGGAAAAGGTATGAAAAAAAATAAAATTTTAATTGTTGATGATGATCCGGATATCAGAGAGGTGTTATCTGTACTTCTTGGGGGAGAAGGTTATGATGTGCTTGAGGCGGAAGATGGGGAAAAAGCGCTGGAGCATATTAAAAAAGACAGGCTGATTGATTTGATCATTCTTGATATTATGATGCCCAACATGACAGGTGTAGAAGTTTGTAGTAAGTTAAGAGGGGTTACTCAGGCGCCGGTTTTGTTCTTGACTGCAAAATCAAAAGAAGAAGACAAAGTGGAGGCCTATACCAGTGGTGGGGATGATTACCTTGTAAAGCCTTTTTCAAAAATGGAACTTATTATGAAGGTGAAATCGTTGCTCCGCAGATATAACTATTATAGAGTAAAACCCGTTAAGGAGGAAAGCTCTTTACTTGGCGAAAATATTTATATTGACAGCAAAACGAGATCAGCGAGAATCGAGGATAAAAAAATTCCGCTTACTGATAAAGAATATGATATTTTACAGTACTTTATGAAACACAAAGGGGAAACTGTAGAAAATAAAGAACTTTATGAAGGCGTATGGCAGGAAAAGTATCTTCCATCAGCCGGAAATACAATTATGGTTCATATTCTGAATCTGAGAAAAAAGCTGGAAGAAAATCCGAACAAACCTAAGATAATACAGACTGTATGGGGAAAGGGATACAAAGTTGAATAAAGAAAAGAAATTTGTTTCACTAAATGTACAATTGTCTTTAGCAGTAATTCTTGGGATTCTTCTTTCAATAGTTATGTATGTTTTCTGTGCCGGATTTGGACAGCATCTTATTTCACTGAGATATCTGAGTGATCGCGCAGTGGAAAGAAATATAAGCAATGCATATGAAAGTCTGGAACATTACATAGAAGAAAGAGATGTTAAGGGTACAGATGTAGAGAAACTTTCCGCATGGTTGAAGAAAAATGATTATACCTATCTGTACGTATACAATAACTATTCAACCTTTTTCGAGGCAGGATGGTCAGAACAGCCGCATACCCATACATCGGCCAGCATGGCAGATGATGCATATGAGCAAAGCGGACCAAGCATAGACCGGAATACTTTCGATGAAGATTTAAAAAACAGGATTGTAGAATTTGCGGATGAAGAGTACTATGTATTTCTTGATATCTATGAAGAACAGGTATGGTATGATGTACTCTTGATTGTAACGATTATATGTTGCTTTATTACGTTTCTGGCAACTATACTTGTGTATAATGCAACGGTACTGAGACGAATAAAGACTTTTTCTACAGAAGTGCAGCGTATAGCTGACGGTGATTTTGAAGGTAAAATCCACATTATTCATAATGACGAGATTAGTATGCTTGCAAGTAATGTTGATAATATGAGAGATGCTATTGTAGAAAAGCATAAAAGCGAAAAAATGGCTTGGGAAGCAAATGGACAGCTTATTACAGCTATGTCACATGACATAAGGAGTCCACTGACATCTATTATCGGTTATCTTGATATTATAGAGGACAAGAAGTACAGTGACAAAGATGAACTGGATAAATATATTGAGGCGTGCAGGAATAAAGCATTTCAATTAAAGGATTTATCAGATAAACTGTTTCAATATTTTCTGGTATTTGGCAATAAAGAAGGAGAAACTGAACTTGAAAATCTTGATGCCAGCCTTCTCTTTCAGCAGATTTTAGGTGAACACAGTGCTGAAATTATGAGCTACGGATATAAAGTAAATATGAAATACGAATTGGCAGATGGAATGGTTATGACAGATATCAGTGGTATTAGAAGATTATTTGATAACATTTTTTCAAATATTGTTAAATATGCAGATCAGAACCGTCCTATAGAGATAAAGGTTTATGCTGAGGATGAAAAAGTAAAGATTAAAATAAGCAATTTTATTCCGGAAGTAAGGAAGAAAGTAGAAAGCACCAGAATAGGTCTTAAAACCTGTGAGCGTATATGTGAGATAATGAGAGGAAAGTTTTTTTATGAGGAGACGCAGAAACGCTTTATCGTGGATATAGAGCTTCCTCTCAACTAAAGAATAGCAGTAATCTGTAAAACGGGATTACTGCTATTTTATTTAGTATGAATATAGGATTTGTCAAAGTTAATTATCACAAAGTAGTCTTTATTAACAGACTGGATTGCCTTTTCAAATATATCGAAAATTTCCTCATAGGAGTATGGACAATCTGAAGTGACAACTATATCAAAAATAACATTTGTATGAGTATTACCAGGAACTATACGTAAATCGTGTATGTGGGATATTCCCTGTAGTTCATCTGCTACTTTTTCTGTAATGGCATACATATGTTGTACAACCGGATTTTTTGTCTGGATGGGATCCATGTGTGCTGTGATTTCTATATTGAGTTCTTTAGAAATCTGTTGTTCTATACAATCAATCATATCGTGAGTTTCAAATAAATCATCATCTGCATCAACTTCAATATGAATAGAAGTGAAAATTTTTCCTGGTCCATAATCATGAACAATAAGGTCGTGAATGCCGACAACTTTATCATAAGACATGGTGATTTCCTGAATTCTTTCCACGAGAGTATGATCAGGTGCTTCTCCAAGTAATGGACTGATAGTTTCTTTTAAGATTTCGATACCGGAAATAAAAATAAAAATTGCAACTATTGTACCGAGAATACCGTCTAATTGTAATCCTGTTATTTTTGTGATTATAAGTCCTATGAGAACTGCAGCAGTTGAAATTACATCATTTCGACTATCTGTACCTGCAGCTTCCAATGTCATTGAACTTATTTTTTTACCGATTTTCATATTGAACGCAGCCTGCCAGATTTTAACCAGTATAGAGGCGATCAGTATGAAAAAAATAAGAGTATTTACTTCGACTTTTTCCGGATGGAAAATTTTATGTATAGAGGACTTAAATAATTCTATGCTTGCTATGATAATCAGCATTGCAACGATAATGCCGGAAATATATTCATAACGTGCATGTCCGTAAGGATGTTCTTTATCTTCCGGCCTTGCCGCCAGTTTAAACCCTATAAGGGTAATCAGTGATGACGATGCATCGGTCAGATTATTTATACTGTCTGCAATAACAGCAATACTTCCGGAAATCATTCCTGCTGTGAATTTTCCGAAACATAGTAGTATGTTTGACAATAAACCGACAATTCCCGCAAGTTTTCCGTATTGTTCTCTTACTTCAGGACATCCGGTATCTTTGTAATTTTTAATAAAGATTTTGCATAAGAAATCCGTCATTAAGCATCGCCTCGATTTTACATATTAGGCTCTGTTGTCATTGCAAATTCCATAGCTTTAACTAGCTGATCAGGGCATGAAGTCGATTTAAATCCGCAATGAATGCCTTCAAGCTTTTCTTTTACTTCTTCATATGTCATACCGCGTACAAGGGCGCTTATCCCCTGAAGATTACCATGACATCCGCCGTGAAATTCAACATTTTTCAGTACGTTTCCGTCCATTTCAAGATCAATATATACGGAACATGTTCCTTTTGTTTTATATCTATGTGTCATCAGAGATCCTCCTTTTCTTTCAAATATTAAAAGTATATCACAAAGACCAGTATATGTTAAGAAAAATTTGTTGAATTAGATTTTTGCAGGGTGTATAATTCTAAATGAGTATAAAAGGAAAAGCAGGAGGTAAATATGGGCGATAGAGAGATACCAAGAATTACCGGAACCTTAAGAGCAAAAAGCCTTCAAATTCCGGAAGTAATATGGCAGGCAAAAGGAATTGTTGTTATGGGAAGGCGAATGAAGTCAGTACTGTTTTCTACAGATATTGCGATTATTCGTAACTGTAACGCTGATGCTGTTCTTGCAGTATATCCTTTTACACCACAACAGATTATTTCACAGTCTATTATCAATGCATCATCCATTCCTGTGCTTGTAGGCGTAGGTGGAGGCACAACCAAAGGCTTCCGTGCTGCGTTGATGGCAAAAGATGCAGAAGCCCAGGGCGCTTTTGGGGTTGTTGTAAATGGACCGATGAGTAACGAAAATATTGCGTTAATTAAAAAAGTTATAGATATACCTATTGTAGCTACAGTACTGAATAACAGAGTGGATATTGATGCAAGACTTAAATCCGGTGTTTCTATACTAAATGTATCAGCAGCTTCAAAGACAGCTGAACTTGTAAGGGACATTCGTAAAGATTATCCTAAGGTACCGATTATTGCGACAGGTGGTCCTAATGACGACACTATTTTGGAAACTATTCATGCAGGTGCTAACACAATAAGTTATACACCACCATCTACTGGAGAAATATTCAGTGATATGATGAGGGCTTATCGTATTGCAGCGGAAGAAAATCCGTGTCCACCGGAAGAAGATGAAAGGCTTCTTAGTATGATTGAATTGATTTAGCATGCTTTAGAAGGAGTAATAATAATTATTATTACTCCTTCTAAGAAAAAATAATAAAAACATATTGACAACTATTTATTGCTGTGGTATTATATCACTTGTGCTTGTGATTGCAACACAAACAATATATGCACCATTAGCTCAGCTGGCAGAGCACCTGACTCTTAATCAGGGTGTCCACGGTTCGA
>RCNI01001565.1_pt1 | contig 12157 bp, 8 predicted proteins | sample 2041151 | NCBI WGS metagenome assembly RCNI01 (sample SAMN09708214, study PRJNA481090) | feces metagenome | isolation source: feces | place: Antarctica: Albino Rookery
GTAAAATATACAATATAACCTATAAAGTATAATATCCATTATTTTTACAAAAATTTAGCTTGAAATTAAATCATAGTAAATATATATATAAATAAGTGCGAAATTTATGGAGGATAATATGGGAAAAGGAAATGATACTATTGTGTCATTAACTGAAACACCTTTTAGTAGAAGATCTTTTATGAAAAGTCTTGTAGCTATTGGTGCTGGATTAGGCCTTGTAACAGGCTGTTCACAAGATGATGATACTGTATTTGTCCCTGATAATTCAAATAAAGGTGATGGCGACCTTTCTGGGAAAGATATGAACAATCCTAAAATATTTTATTCGTCATGCGTTCATAATTGTGGAACAGGTGTTCGTTGTGTATCAAAAATTCATTCAGTAAATGGCAGAATTGTTAGAGTAACATCAGATGAAAGTGATTATGCTTTTGATGGTTCTTATCGTAATAAAGAGCAGTATAATGATGCAAGATCGTTGACATGTCCAAAGGGAAGGGCTATAAAATATAGAGCACATCATCCTGCTAAAATCCGTTATGCTTTAAAACAGACTAAGCAGCGTGGAGATATTACTGGTTTTGTTCGTATATCTGTTGATGAAGCTTTGAAAGAGATAGCTGTAAAATATAGAAAGACTATTGAAAAATATGGTCCTGGTGCTGTAAGTAATATTTATGGCACTTCAGGCGGATATGGTGGTCAAGGAACATACGCGTCATATGGTTCTACAAGATCAGCTTTAACTCCATTAGGTTCAAGAGGTGGTTATGGAGATTATAGTTATTATCAATACCATTTTGGTTCTGTGATTGTAGGTCATCCTGGTTCATGGGGTGCTTACAATAAACCTTCTAACTTAGCATGGCAGTTCCCTGCGATTGCGGGAGTAGTAAAGAATGTTGTATCATGGGGTGCAAATATGCTTACAACAGTCAACTCTGCTGCATGGGGATACATTCGTTCTTTTGAAAAATTAAAAGAACGTGGTGGTAGAGCATGGTTTATAGGGCCGGAATTTACAGATACAGGTGTAACTTGCCATACTGACTGGGTGCAAACTCGTAACTATACTGATGTAGCATTAATTATGGGTATGTTCTATGAAATGATAGTAAATACTTTTAATGAAGATGGTTCATTGAAAGCAAAATCACCATATTCTTTAGATATTGACTATATTGATACTATGGTTCATGGATTTTTTGCTTCTCCTGAATACTGGGTTAATACTACTAACGGTGAAATTACATTAACTAAGCCAAGTGATGCAACAAATTATCGTCATATAACTGAAGTAAAACCTGGAGAATGTTTAGCTGCTTATATTATGGGAAGTGATGACAGGCTTACAAAAGCAAATTATAATCTATCTAAGAACTACACTGCTAAACAGTATGGCAATAAAGCACGTGCAGGTCTTGTATCATGGGAAGTTAAAAAAGGTGATCAAACAGAATATCTTTATAAAAAAGATATGAAGAAACCAAAAACACCAGAATGGGCTTCTGCAATTTGTGGAGTTCCTGCTGATAAAATTAGAGAATTAGCACATATGTATACAGATGAAAGTCAGCACCCTATATTTAATGAATGGGCAGGTGGCACTCAAAAACAACACAATGGTTCTATTCAATTATGGGCAATTACTGCACTTATGGCTGTAACTAAAACTTTTGGTTTAAGTGGCGAGACTTTTGGTGGTGCATGGGCAGGTATAATATCAAGTGGCCCGATAGGTGATGATAACAAAGAAAACTTTATTGATTTTTCATCTATTCAAGTTGGTGGTGCAGGTGTTAAGATTTCAGGAGAATATGATAATGACCCGTCTGTATCATGTAAAGAATGGTTTAACGGTATTAAATTAGCATATAAAGAGTATCTAACCGAAGCAAATGGTTACACGGGAGAGCATATACCTGACTGGGATATGAAGAATAGATACTATTCTAACGATGGTGGAGTTAAATCTATGGTAGTCTTTGAAAGAGATGCTAGCGGTAAACTCCAAATAGAAGAAAAAGAAGGTAAAAAGTATTATAAATATAAAAAAGGTAATGATGGTAAAAGTCCTATTTATTCAGGCATACGTATGATTATTAATGCAGGTGGTGCGATTATGCTTAATCAGCATATGAATAGTAACGATTTAGCATCTATGTATAGGGCTATACCTGCATTAAATAATCAAGCAAAAGTTCCTGCAACTTTTGAAGACCCTGATGCTTTATGTCTTGTAACATTTGATTTATTTTTATCTCCAACTGCAAGATATATGGATTATGTTCTTCCTGCAGTATCACAACTTGAAGCTGTTGGTGTGGAAGCATTTGGCGGGCAGATTAATAAAATGTATAGGCCGCCTGTTGTTAAACCTTTAGGGGATGCACTTGACAGTTGGACTATGACATATAAAGCATGGCAGCAGCAGTCTAAATTAGGGGAAATGAAATTTGGTGCAGAAGCTGGAGCAGGTGTAACAATATCTACAAAAGGTATTAGTAATGCACCAACCAAATATCTAGGTGGTAAAGCAGAATTTCAACCTATTGAAAAATATTATGAAGATGAAATTGATAAAGCTATAAAAAGTGGTAAAGGTAAATTTGCTGGTAAATCAAAAAATTACGTATATGCTAATCAATTTACACCTACAAAAAATAATGAAGAATACATCTGCACTTCTTTCTATGAAACAAAAGGCACTACTACTAAATTTCATGGTGATAGTGATACATCTGTTGAAAATAGAAATAAAATATCTAAAACAGGGCAGATTCGTAAAAATCTTGATAATTATTTAAAAGGCACCATGGATAAACCTTTTGTATTTACGAAAACAGGCGAAGTGTCTAACAAATTTGATGCAAAAACGAATACTCCATTTCCTGTGGATAAAAAAGCAGCAGATTACCCAGAAATGTCTGGTAAATTTCAAGTTTATAACCCTAGAGTTAAATATGATTATGAACATGCTTTTGAAATGTATCACGGCTGGCTTGATGCTGGTAAACGTGGGCAGGAAAATAAAGACCCAGAAGGTGATTTAAAAGTTTACCCTATACCAATGTATTTTAACTTTGAAGACAGTTTTAGAGAATCATATAATGGATTTGAAAATGTAGATTCTGCTACATACGAGCAGAAAAAAGGTAAAAATGCAGACTGGTTTGCAACAGGTAAACCATTAACGATGAGCACAACTCACGACAGGTATCGCGTCCATTCCACCCATGATGAAAACCCATTATTAAGAGAATTAAACCACAGAATAGTTGGTGGTGGCTGGCAAAGTGGTAACGACTGGAAAGAGTTTGCAGTATTTCCAAAAAATGAAATAGGTAATAATGGTGTTCCATTTAAATCAGCACAAATGTTAAGTCAAGCTGTGGAAAGGAAAGATCCTAAAACAGCATCATGGCATGAAATATGGATTAATTCATCTGATGCTAGAGAACGTGGTATTAAAGATGGTGATTTATGTTTAGTTGAGAACCCAATTGGTAAAGTAAGGGTTGTTGCAAGAGTTACAGACCGTTGTATTAAAGGTCATTTAAACTTACACCAAGGTGGATGGTATGACCCTAATAAAGATGGTGTTGATGACGGTGGAAATGCAAATACATTAATTGCTTCTACTCCATCAAGATATGACCATGGTAATTCACAGCAATCAGCTTATGTAAAAATAAGCAAAGTAACAAACTTTTTTTAACAGGAGGGCAAAATGGCACAATACGCATTTTATTTTGATCAATCACGTTGTATGTCATGTAATTCATGCACAGTGGCATGTAAAGACTGGAATCAAGTAGAGCCAGGTCCTGTTGCATGGCGTAAACAATTTATATATGAAGAAGAAAAAGGTTTTTTCCCATTATCTATGGGCTGTAATCACTGTTCTGACCCTGCATGTGTAAAAGCATGTGGTGTTGGTGCTGTTGTAAAAGATGAAAATACTGGTATTGTTTATGTAAAAAGAGAAAAATGTATCCACCTAAAAGGATGTATTAAGGCGTGTCCTTTTGGTAAAACATTAATAGCAGATGATAAACAGGAAGATAAATCTCTTCAAAAACTTAATGGCTGGCAGGTTGCACATCCTATGCAGAAATGTGATATGTGTAAAGACCGTGTAGCTAACGGTGAAAAACCTGCATGTGTGGCAAGCTGTGTAGGTAGAGCGTTAGACTGGGGAACAGTGGACTATATTAAATCACACTATCGTGATGCAGTCAGGATGAATCCGGGAGATTTCCCATATGCTTATCCTAATACTATTACTAACACTAGTCCTAATTTCTTCGTTCGTAGAAAATCAGGAAGTAAACAACCAGTGGTAACTATGCTTGCAACTAGTTATAAAGGATAATACTTTAAGGTATATATAAAAATGGATGATAAAAAGGATATTCAAAACTTACATACTGCAAGAGGCCGCATATATGCTTTTTTAAGCAATGTTTTTATGATGCAGCCTGATGATACTTTTTATAAAATGGTATCAGAAATGTTGTTACAGCTTGCAGTATTATCATCTAATGATGAAATATCTAAAGGTGTTAATTTATTAAATAAATTTATGGTAAAAAAAGCTGCTGTAAAAGATGATGATTACAATGATTTTAATCTTGAAGTGCAAAGAAAATATACATATATAATGTGCATACCAAATAATGCACCGCAGGAAGAATCTTATTACACATCAAGCGAACACCTGCTGAATCAGGAATCATACGAAGAAATGGCATTGCTTTACGAAAAATATAAAATAGCATTAGATGATTCTTCCGGGCTTTCTTACGATCATATAAGTGCTGAATTAAAATTTATGTCATTTTTAAGTTATAAGTCATCAGAGCAGATAGTAGATAATGATGTTTACCATAATTTAATACAGGAACAATATGACTTTCACACCAACCATTTTGAAAAATGGGTGGATGATTTATTTAGTAATATAAGTAAATCAGCAGGAGAAGATGAGTTATTATACAATGGTATTGTATATATAGCTAGAGGATTTATAAAAGAAGATAAATCTGTTTTAGAGCAGCTTTTATCATACAGTTAATAAATAATGAGGGTTATTTATGAATTTAGGGAAAATTACTAAAATTTTAACATGGATTATATGTCTTATTCCTTTTACTGTTTTTGCGTATGTTGGGGATGAATATGTTACACCTGACAGCTGGAATAAGCATATTAATGCAAACGGCATACGTGCTTTTACAGGCGGTCTTTCCGTTGGGGAAAGCAGCACGTTAAAAATGGGATACACTACAAGAATACAGGTAAGGCATAGTGGTGATACTAACTGGGCATTATATGAATACGCACGTTTACGTTTAACAGGCACACAAGTTGGTAATGGTGAGTTAAACTTAAACCTTAATATGCGTGGTGCGTATAATAATACGCCTGCAGTAGGGGACAGGCAGTTTCATAAATTTTACAGCGGCTTGTATGCATCAAGACAGTTCAATGAATTTACAGGAACAAAAGAAGTATTAGAAGGGGATTTTCGTATTTACCAGGCAAATATAGAGCTTAATAAAGTAATACCTTTAACAGATGTTGTTTTAGGACGTCTTTATTTAGAGCCGATTGATGGTTATAAAATTGATGGTTTACAGTTTAAAGTTGACCCATCAGAATACTTTAAAATGGGTGTTTATTACGGTTTACCAGTAAGTTATTACAGCAACTTAAAAACCCATGTAGTAGGCACAAATATTGAAGTTCCTATTTCTGCAACTGATACAAAACTGCAGGCTGCATACAGCTATTTTATGAATTATGAAGATTCAGATTATAATACACATGTTGCAAGGCTTAGGTTAGACCAAAACTTAAACTATGAAAAAGTAAACGCTGCAATTTATGCAGAAGCAGATGTAATAGGGGAAGCATTTCTTTATGAAGCAGGTTTTGACACTAATATTACAGCTAGTAAAACAGGTATTTCTGCATATATCAGCGGTCAGGCAACAGTTAATGACGGCCCTGTAAACACATATGTATCATTATACGAAGGTTTAGTATCATCATCTAAATATGTAATGGGTGGTGTAAGACTTACTCAGGGTATTAAAGATTTTATGGTTGTCGGTTTAGGTTATGAAGGCCGTTATAACACAACTATTGCATACGGGGATAGAGATTACCACAGGGTAACAGGTAATGTGGATTTAATTGGTTTAATCCATAGAAATAACTATTTAAGCTTTATTGTAGACTATTTTAATGTGGCAGCATTAGGCCACCAAAACGCATCACAAAAAGTTTTAGGTGGTTTTCGTATGACACAAGTATTCTTTGAGGGGTTAGAAGCATGGATGGGAGTAAACGTGCAAAACTTCCAGTATAGAAACAGCCCTATAAGAATGAGTGGTATGTCTCAGGGTTATGATTTAATTAATCAACGTGAGAGAAATGAAAATACCACATTAGCATATATCGGTGCATTATATAAACCTGTTGAATGGGTTGCTATTCAAATGGATTATATGTTTGAGTATGCAGATCTTTTTAAAAGTGCAGATTTACAACCAGATGTTCATACTGTTGAAATGTGGTTAAACTTTATTTGGTAAAAAACGGGAGAAAAAAATGAAAATAGAATTTATTATTATTGCAATCGTTACTTTATTAATAGGAACAGTTGCATATGCTGTTGACAGCACTAAGCCATCTACCCATAACACTAACTGGATAGAGCGTCATGGACAGTCAGCAAAAGCAAATATGTCTGAATGCCTTTCATGCCATGATGAACGTAACGAATGTATATCATGCCATGAAGATACAGCACCAAGAAACCATACATCTACATTTGTAAACAGAACACATGGTATGGAAGCTAGATGGAATAAAGCTAACTGTCAGACATGTCATAAACAAGATTATTGTGATTCATGCCATGAAACAGCAGTTCCTTTAAGCCACTCTAGAGCAGGTTTTGGTAAGGGTAGAGATCCGCAGGCACCAGGTTCACACTGTGGCACAAGCTGTGTAATTACATCTTCCAATTGGAAGCAGAATCCGGCACAGAACTGTATAGTTTGCCACCAAACAAGGCCAACTACAAAAAGCGGTTCACAACATCCATAGTATTAAAGAAACAAAATATGGAATTATAGAAGAATTATGGAGGATAAAATGATAAAAGGACTTTTAGAAGATAAATCTATATCAAGACGTTCTTTTTTGAAAGGCACAGCTGCATTAGGTGCTATGGCTGCAACATACGGTTGTGGTAGAGAAGAAGACCCTATTTATGAGGGTGGCGACAGAGATAAAGGTGATGATGAATTTTTTAGCGAAAACCCGGTTTTTCGTTACGGCACATCTACACATAACTGTGGCGGTAGATGTATCATTAGAGCACAAGTTTTTCCTGATAAAACAAATAAAGGAAAACATAGAATTGTTCGTTTTTTAACAGATGAAACATTAACAGCTTATGACGGTAGTGAAATAGATAACGACGGAGCAAATACTACACAGGCACGTGCTTGTTCAAGATGTCGTGCATATAAAACAAGACTTTATCACCCAGGACGTTTAAAATATCCACTTAAACAAACTAAAGAACGTGGTGATATTACAGGTTTTAAACGTATAACATGGGCTGAAGCTATTAAAGAAATTTCTGAAAGATTAAAAGCAGTGCAGGAAAAATATGGTGCTGAAGCATTCCACTCAATTTATGCCTGCGGTAATATTGCATCTCAATTCCAGGGTGGTGGTTATACAGGTTTATTTGCATCAGCAGATGATATTTCCCCTGCTTTAAGGCTTTTAGGTGGTGCGTCTGCTTATACATCAGACTATTCTTTCCACCAGGGTTCATATATGGGCGGTTACGGAACAGCATATTCAGGTATGATAAATATGAGTGCTGACCCACTTTTTTATACTACAAAAGGCGAAAAACACTTTGTAATGTGGGGTTCTAATATTCCAACTACTCACAACCCTAAAGCATTTTCATGGACTAAAGCAATAGAAGCATTAAAAGCAAACGGTGGCACTATTAAATTTATAGGGCCTGAACTTTCAGAAATTGGTGTTGCACAGGCTAATGTATGGTATCAAATAAGACCATATACAGATACTGCACTTATTTTAGGTATGCTTTACCATATGATAGATTTAACATTTAATACAGATGGTTCTATAAAACAAGGCGGCCTTGATGTAAATTATCTTGATACTATGGTTTATGGCTTTTTTGAAACACCAGCATACTGGAGAAATACAAAAACAGGCGAGATTGTATTACAAAAACCAGCTGTTGAAACAGATTATGTATATGTTGCAGCTATTCCTGCAGGTCAGTCTTTTTCTGCTTATATTATGGGTAATGATGCAAGACTTACAAAAGCTCAATATTCTGCAAGTAATAACTATATGGCACAGCAGTTTAAAGACAAAACTAGGAATACATCAGTTGCTAAATATGAATTAAATAAATTAGCAGGTGGTAATAATGCTTCATCTAAATATCAATACAAAAAAGAAATGAATGAAGCTAAAACACCTGCATGGGCATCTAAAATAACAGGTATATCAGAAGCAGATATTAAAGAATTAGCAGAATTTTATTTAAAATGTGGTAATAGTAACGGTCAAATCCGTCTTTATAATGAATGGGCAGGTGGTCAGTTAAAACAAAATGACGGCACTATTACATTATACGCACTTCAGGCTTTATTAATCACTACTAAAAACTGGGGTTACTATGGCACAGGTATTAAAAACAATGCAATAGGTGTAAGTAAAGAAGTTGACCCTAACCAAATTAGCAACGGTAAAATAAGACCTGCTACATGGGGTAAAGTTCCTGCTATGAGTGCACACCCTAGAATATCTGTTACTCAATGGCATAATGCTATTAAAATGGCTTTTGGTGATGAACTTGCAAAAAATGGTTATCAACCAAACATACCTGACTGGACAAAAGCAAACGGTAATGGTTTACCAAAATATTTAGGTAAAAAAGGACAGGTTTATTTTGATGATGGCGGTGTAAAAGGTCTTGTAAACCGTGTAGGTATTACAGGTGTAGGCAAAGGAATACCAAAATCTTTTAAAGTAAATGCAGAAGTAACAATGCCAGATGGAAGTAAAAAATCAGTAGAACATACATATTATGATTTTAAAGGTAATACTGTGCAAAGTAATGGTTCATTAACAGATCAATCACAAAATGTAGAGTTTTCAGGCCACAGGTTTATTTTAAACTCTGCAGGTAATATTCCTATGAATCAGCATGGTAATACAATTGATTCTGCAAGAATGTATAAAGCACTGCCAACATTTGGTTATGGCAAATATCAGACTGCAATTGCAGATGCTTTTTATCTTGTAACATTTGATAACTTTTTATCTCAATCTGCAATGTATTCAGATTATGTGTTACCTGCAGAAACTACATGGGAACAAGCAGACTTTGTTGCAATAGAAAATTCAGGAACATTATTTGTAGACGCTGTTAAAAAAGGCCCGGGGGAATCAAAATCTACATGGGAATTTATGAGAGATTTAATAGCTGCACGTTCAGGTGGTGATGCATTAAGGCAATTTATAGGCGGCGATACTAGAAATGGTAAAGCAGCAAAAGATGTTAAATTTGAAGACGTTGTAAAAGATGTTTTTGAAAAGGATATTAAAAAAGATAAAAAAAGCCCATATTATGGTAAAACATGGGATCAGTTTATAGAAAAACCTATTTCCCATGCCAAACCAAATACTAAACCTGGTGAAGATAAAACTAACAGTATTAGGGCAAAATTTGATAAACAAGATTTAACAAAACCATTTTACCCTGGTGTTACAACTGTTGACTGGTCAAACGAATGTGGAGTTTACGGCTTCTCTAACCATGATGCAGGCTCTCACGGTTTTGCAGAAACAGAAAGCTGCCCAAAACAAACAGGTATGTTCCAGGTTTATTCCGGCACATTAGTATGGCGTTATGAAAACTTATTCAGCAAATACCATGGCTATTTACCAAAAGAAAAACAAGGGCAGATAAATAAAGATGAAGAAGGGGACCCAATTGCACTTCCTATTCCTGTTTACTTTAACTATGAAGACCATTTTAGAGTGGCTTATGGTTTAGATAACAATACACAGCTGCAAGGCCGTTACTTATTAACAACTACTCACGACCGTTTTAGAGCCCACTCATCACAGGCTGAAAACCCATATTTAAGAGAACTTACTCACAGGATAGTAGGCGGGGAATTATATTCAGGTAATGATGCAGGTAAATATGCAAATTCAGGTGCAGCAAATTCACCTGTTAATCAGCCTGTAAAATTAACTAATATTAACGAATTAATCGGCGATGATGGACTTCCTAAAAAAGGTTATGAAAATAGAGCAAGTTATACAGACATTTGGGTAAACGATGAAGATTTTGCAGGTGTTGCAGACGGCACATTAGTTAAAGTATATAATGAAATTGGTGCTGTTGTATGCTCTATTAGAAAAACAAGCCGCTGCGTTTCAGGTTATGTAGGGCTGCACCAAGGCTGTTGGACAGATTTACGTGGCGACCTTAATAACAGCCCTATAGATGTAGGTGGTAACTGTAACACATTAATGCCGTCTACTCCGTCAAGATTAGACCATGGTAACGGAACACAGTCTGCCATGGTAAATATTGAAATATTAAGGAATGCATAATTAGGAGGTAAGCAACATGCAATACGGATTTTATTTTGACCAAACTCGCTGTATAGGTTGCAATGCCTGCACAGTATCTTGTAAAGATTATAATCAGGTGAACCCTGGTATTGTTAGATGGCGTCGCCAAGAGGCCTTTGAAACTGGAAGAACAGTTTTTGAAAACTTAACTATGAGCTGTAACCACTGTGAAGAACCTGCTTGTATTAAAGCATGTTATTTCGGTGCTATTAAAAAACGTGATAACGGTATTGTTTATGTGGATAGAGATTTATGCCAAGGCTTACAAGGATGTATAGAAGCATGCCCGTTTGCAGCACCACATATTGCTGATGATGTTCAGGAACCAAAAAACGAAAAAGTGGAAACATGGATAATAGAACACCCAATGCAAAAATGTAAATACTGCTATGAAAGAGTAGAAGCTGGCCAGGGTGCACCTGTTTGTGTAGCTGCATGCCCTGTTAGAGCATTAGACTGGGGTGATTTTAAAGATTTACAGAAAAAATACCCTGATTCTGAACGTTTAAATAAACAGAATTTCCCATATGCTTATAAAAATATGACAGGTCCTGATACTAAACCATCATTCCTTATAAAAAGGAAAAAACCAGAACAAGTATTAGAAATTAAAAAACTTGTAAAATAATTAAATTTATTTTATAATCACATTAAGGGGGGATAATTATTCCCCCTTATTTTTTCACAAGAGGTATAAAATGGATAATAATATTATAGAATATAATAAAGGCAGAGAAGTTATTTATTCTGTATTTTCTAAATTATTTTTAAATGTATTAGATAATTCAATGTATAAAATGTTAGAAGATATGTTGCCATTTTTAGAATCATATAAAGATGATACCGATAACGCTCTTTTATTAAAAGGTGCAACGGGTGTTATTGATTATATAAAAGAATATGAAAATAATAAAAATAAAGAAGAATTAATATTAGAGACAGCAAGGCAGTATACAAGGTTATTCTGCTTAGGCAACGGGGTAGATCTTTCAGAATCAGTTTATCTCTCTCCAGAACATTTATCAGAAGAAGATGAAGCAGAAATATATAACATATATCAGTCGTGTAATTTTAATATGGATGATACTTCCAACGAACCACAGGACCATTTATCTTATGAATTAATGTTTATGTCATATCTTTCAAAAGGTATTGCAAATAAGTATAAAGAAAATAAAGATGCAGCAAAAATATTTATGCAGATTCAAAAAGATTTTTTAGAAGAACATCTTTTAAAATGGATGGATCTTTTAGTAGAACGCACCATAAATTTTGAAGAAAGCAGCAGACTTTATCTTCCCGCTTTATATTTTATAAAAGGTTTTATGCAGGAAGATTTAGAATATCTAAAAGAAGAATTACAGTAATTCTGCTTAACTACTAATTATTTTAATGGAGTATAATATGAAAACTAAATTATTATTATCTA
>RCNI01002632.1_pt1 | contig 12132 bp, 9 predicted proteins | sample 2041151 | NCBI WGS metagenome assembly RCNI01 (sample SAMN09708214, study PRJNA481090) | feces metagenome | isolation source: feces | place: Antarctica: Albino Rookery
TGGCTACCGTGTATGTAGCCATGAGTCTTTATATCCCCATTTTGGTGGGCCAGAGCATTGACGGCATTATTTCCCGGGAAAATGTGGATTTTGTGCTGGTAAAGCAAAAACTTTTTGCGGTGGTGCTTTGTGCGGGCATTGCCGGTATTTCTCAGTGGATTATGAACATGGTGAATAACCACATTACCTACTGCGTCACACGGGACATCCGCAACGAGGCCTTCCGGCATATTCAGATCCTGCCGCTGAAATATCTGGACGGACATCCTCAGGGCGATGTGGTGAGCCGTGTGATTTCGGATGTGGATACCTTTGCAGATGGACTTCTGATGGGATTTACTCAGCTGTTTACAGGTGTTATGACGATTTTTGGCACTCTGCTGATGATGCTTCGGATCAACTGGATCATTGCGTTGGTGGTGATTTTTATTACGCCGCTGTCTCTGCTGGTAGCAAAGTTTGTTGCAGGCAGGACTTATTCCATGTTCCGGCTCCAAAGCAAAATCAGAGGTCAGCAGACTGCTATGCTGGATGAAACCATTGGGCAGATGAAGGTTGTACAGGCATTCGGACACGAAAGTGCCTCCCTCAGAGAGTTCGATGAGATCAATGAAGAACTCCAAAAGGCCTCTCTCAGAGCCATTTTCTTTTCCAGCATCACGAACCCCTGCACACGGTTTGTTAATTCCGTGGTGTACGCCGGTGTGGGCATCAGCGGCGCTTTGATTGCCATTGCCGGTGGAATTACCGTGGGCAATCTTACCAGCTTCCTGAACTATGCCAACCAGTACACCAAACCCTTTAATGAAATTTCCGGTGTGATCACAGAACTGCAAAATGCCCTTGCCTGTGCAGGGCGGGTGTTTGAGCTGATCGAAGAGCCTGCACAGTCGCCGGAGCCTTCTGCACCGACGCAACCGGAGCAGGTACGGGGAGCAGTGGAAATCCGGAACCTTCGCTTTTCCTATACGCCGGACCGTCTGCTGATGGAAAACTTTGATTTCCATGTGGAACCGGGACAGAAAATCGCCATAGTTGGGCCAACAGGATGCGGAAAAACCACCCTCATCAATCTGCTGATGCGCTTTTATGATCCGCAGGAGGGCAGTATTGCCATTGACGGCGTAGACACCCGGGAAATGGATCGCCGGGAGCTCCGGGGAATGTTCGGCATGGTATTGCAGGACACATGGCTGAAAACAGGAACCATCCGGGAAAATATTTCCATGGGAAAGCCCCATGCGACGGAGGAAGAAATTCTTGCGGCGGCGAAAAAAGCGCACGCCCACGGATTTATCAAGCGCCTTCCGGAAGGGTATGACACAGTTATCAGCGAGGCCGGGGCAAATCTCTCCCAAGGACAGCGCCAGCTTTTGTGCATCGCACGGGTGATGCTGTGTCTGCCGCCCATGCTGATTCTGGACGAGGCTACATCTTCCATCGACACCCGGACGGAAATGCAGATTCAGAAGGCGTTTGCCACCATGATGGAGGGCAGGACATCCTTTATTGTAGCCCATCGCCTTTCGACAATTCAGGAGGCGGATCGCATCCTTGTGATGCGGGACGGACACATCGTAGAGCAGGGAACCCACCAAGAGCTTTTGCACAAGAACGGGTTCTATGCGGATCTTTATTACAGCCAGTTTGCATCCGGCGAAAAGCAAAATGGATAATTCACAAGTACCGAACATTTTTTGAAGATGTTCGGTACTTTTTTGCGTATTTTCCGGCATTATACCGGTATTTCCCATTTGGTTGCGCTAAACGGTGCAACTATTTCTCCTTGTGACGGCAGGGGTGAAAACAGACATAATAAGGAGGCTGTAATATGTAAGATGCCGAACAGAATCAAACCTGCCAAAGCGGCGGAAATTACTGTCAAAATGAATCAAGGAGGAAACTATATGCCGACGGAAAAAACAACCATCAAGCATCAACTGATTTTTGATTATACCGATCCTTCGTCCATGAACCATATGAGCGTCATGCAGGGGGATACTGAGTCCCGAAGTGTGCGGGCAATTCTGCTGTCGAACCATACGGCTTTTGAGGTGCCGGAAGGGTGGCACGCCTCTATCGCTTACCAAAAGCCCGACGGAAAGCAAGGCTGGTACGATCGGATGCCGGACGGCTCCGATGCCTGCACGATAATGGACAATGAAGTTATTTTGAAGCTGGCCCCTGAAATGCTGACCTGCCCCGGTGCGGTGTTTGCAAGCATCGTTTTACAGGGTGGGGGAATGGACCAGATTTCTACATGGCCTTTTGTAATCCATGTGATGGAGAGTCCCACATTTCAGCAGCAGAAATCCAACGAATACTTTGATTTGCGCAGGACTTACATGGACCAGCACTTTGCAGGTGCTCTTAAAGTCACTGAAACAGCAAGTATTGTTTCTACGAATATGGTCAGTGAAATCGAACACGATGTGGATATCAAAATCACGGGGATAGTGGATCCGGACTACTGTGCTGTGAGCGTTGAATATTACATAGACAATGTGCTGCATACAGATTACTATTATTCGGATGTTGAGGGGAATATCAAAGGTGTTCGCTCCCACTTCCCGTATATGAGGGTCGGAGCAGAGGACCCGGATGCAGTGATTACGCTCACATATAACGCTGATATTAAAAAGTATCTGGAATCCAAATGCTGCAAGACCCCGGTGAAAGGCGTGGATTACTGGACGGCACAGGATCGGCAGGAAATTGTGAGGGATGTACTGACAGCACTTCAGGGCGTAGGCTAACTGCGACTTCTTCAGATTTTATAGAAAGCGGGAACAAGCAGAAGCCGCAGAAAATCAGAAACGGCAGGGGATACTTTTGGAAGTAAACCCTGCCGAATAATATGGAGGAAAGAAAAATGGAGGAAAAAATGTTCGGGGTCAAACTGACGATTACAGCGGGACTTACAGCACTGGGAAGCTTTCTCGGCTGGAAGGGAATCATGGCGCTGGCATGGGCAATATTGATGCTTCTTGACTATCTGTCCGGCACTGCGGCGGCCTGTAAAGAGGGAAAATGGTCCAGCTGTACGGCAAGACAGGGAATCTGGCATAAGGCGGGTATGATCGTAGTGGTGATCGTGGCGGGGATTGCTGATCTGGTTATGGAGATCATTTGCCGGAGGATTCCGATCGGACTGGCGTGGCCGGAAGTTTTGCTGCCGATGGTGCTGGCGTGGTACATTATTACGGAGCTTGGCTCGATTCTTGAAAATGCAGTCAAGATGGGAGCGCCGGTGCCGGGATGGCTGGTGAAGCTTTTGGCGGTCAGCCTTTCTGTGCTGGATCAGGCGGGATCGGCATTGCCGGGCGAGAGCGGAAAAAATAACGGATGAAGAAGAAACGCCCGGAGCGATAAACTCCGGGCATTTTTTATTTTATGCGTAGAGAAAAAAGAATAAAAACAAAAGCAGCTTTCGTAAGTAAGCTGCTTTATTTTGGCGGAGAAGGAGGGATTTGAACCCTCGATACCCTTTTGGGGTATACACGATTTCCAATCGTGCGCGCTCGGCCAGCTACGACTTCTCCATGTTGCTGCTCACAAGTCAGCTTGAACATGATACTACAGATATCGCTGTTTGTCAAGTATAAATTTTGAGTTTTGGCAAAAAATTCTTTTCTTGGATTATTTCACAAATTCGTTGCCGGATGTTCAAGGAATCTTCATTATTCTGCATCGAACTGTGCTATAATGTAGTTACAGCATTGATGAGGCGAACCGATGCCATGGAGAATTTCGTGGATAAGCCGACGGTAAGCCTGTGACACATCCATGTGGAGCAGACAGAATTTGTGACATAATGCAGTTTGGCGGCAGTCTTTGGACTGCCGCCATTTTTTCATTCTTTGTTTTTGGCTTTGTGGGGGATCTCTTCAATCCTGCTGCTGTGGGTCACATATACCCGGGCGTAATCGATAAAGGCCACCAGCAGGGCCACAAAATCAATGCCGGTAATCAGCCGCAGATAAAACGGATCGATTTCCGGGATCAGCACCAGCAGAATCAGACTCACAAAGAAAAATGTAGTACTGATTTTGCCGGACATCAGAGCGCCGTTCAGCATTTTCCCTTTGCGCAGAGTTACAAGTCCTGCAATCAGCTGGAAGCTCTCTTTAACAACGAAAAGCCCAAGCAGTATCCACAAAATGGGATGTTTGACGGCAAGACAAACCGTCATGGTGAACTGAGTGGCCTTGTCAGCAATAGGATCCAGAATTTTGCCTGTGGTGGAAATCATGTTAAAGTGCCGTGCAATCTTCCCGTCAATCATATCTGTAAGACAGGACACTGCAAGAATTCCGGCGGCAATGAAATAGTCTGTTTCGTTTTCGGCATGAAGATAGATGGCGGCATAAACCGGAATCAGAACCAGACGAAACAGGCTCAGCATATTGGGAATGGTAAAGACATCTTTTTTCCAATCTTTTGTCATATGGAAAAATCCTCCGATGTGAGTAAAAATCGATTTCACTTTCCTATTATAGACATTTTTACCATGAAATCAAGCAACAGATTGTGAATAAAGATGTATCTCCTTCATAAAAAACCACTGTTGCGGAGAAAAAACCGCTTATTCTTCTCCCGACTTTTGAAGCTGCCGGGCGGCCATGGGATAGTGCAGCGTCAAATGGTGCCAAGTTATCCGATCCAGTTCTCCCGTTACGGGCAGCTGACTGAGCTGCTGAAAATCCGACAGGGAAGAGGCTGTGGGAATGTCCAAAACTCCGGTCATTCCCGGCACAGCGATGCTGCCGTAGGCTTGTGACAGGACAATCAGCATCCCCTGCACAATATAGAGATTGGGATCGGACTGCCCGCGGCGAATCACCTGCTCAGGGGAAAAGTAGATTTGCAGGGCTTTTGGCTGTTCCGTGCGGAGACGAATCGGTTCATAAACAGCAACGATCTGCTCCCATGTATTAAGATCGGTAACCCCGGTAATGGGCAGGCCGTACCGCCTCTGGAAGGCACTGACTGCCGCTACTGTTTGCTGACCGTAGATGCCGTCGGGAATGATGCCTGGCTGCATAGCATCCTGCTGGGCGATGATACGAAGCATGGTTTGCAGGCTGCGCACAGGCTGACCGACAAAAGATTCCATAGGTCTCACCGTATTACCTCCTGACTGATGGGGTCCTGCTGACCCAGACGCAGAGGTTCCCCGGGATATTGAGTAAGGTTCGTGCTTTTAGAATAGCGTCCCTCCATAGAGCGGCTGGGGGCAAAAGCAGCTACCGCAGCAGACGGTCGGGGAGCTACCTGAAGATCCCGCAGACTTGTAGTCTCGATACCGGAAAACTGATCGTAGATCCGATCCCATGTGGCAGCGTCTACAATGCCGGTTTCAGGCAGCCCGAACCAGCGCTGCGCAGCAATTACTGCATTCTTCGTGGCGGGGCCGAAGATGCCATCGACCTGCAGCCGGGGAATGTTGGGAATATATGCTGACAACACGGCAAGCATATATTGCAGATGCTTTACCTTGTCGCCGCTGTCGCCGATGCTGATGGCAGACGGGTACTGCCAGTCGATGTTGTAAAACTGCTGTCCTAAGCTCCGCAGTTCAGACAGAGAGTTGACGGCGGTATAGAGCCGCACAAGGGCGTACCATGTTTTCTTCCCCACAATGCCGTCATCGGTCAGACCGAAAATCTGCTGAAATGCCTTGACTGAGGCTTCTGTGCGGGAACCGAAAATGCCGTCAACCTTAGGAACTTTTGGAATGGCAGGGTAATTTTGAGATATGCGGTTCAGCTCAGCCTGTATCACTACCACATTAGGGCCGGTACTGCCGCGGCGTAGAGGTGCGCCGGGATAGGAACCTTGGATGCCCTTGATAGGAGCATTCAGTACCGTTTCAACATCTCCATAGTAACGCTTGAGAATTTGAATGGAGTTTAAGCCCTGATTCGCCAGATTTTGGCTGCCCCATTGACTGAGCCCGTCACAGGTTACGGTAGTGCCGTTGCAGAATTTGGCCGCCAAAGGCTCCACAAATCCGGGACGGCGGATATAATCGTTAAAGAGCTCATCTACCAATCGGGATATATTTTCAAAATAGCTCCGGCCGTTTACAAATGCTTGATCGTAGGCAGTTGAGCTGGTGATGTCAAATGGGTAGCCACGGCTTGGGTAAAACTCTGTGTACACCCGGTTCAGAGCAAAGGATGTAATGGCTAAAATGTTAGCCCGCAGTGCGCTTTCATCCCATGTGGGATAAATCTCGCTGGAGGCTACATTTTTTACATAATCGGCAAAAGGGACAGTGACATTGGCTGCGTTTGCCGACGGAGCACCTAAATGAACGGTGATTCTCTGAGGAATGAATGGCAGAACAGAAGTCACTTTGCTACCTCCTAGAGATTCTGCGGCGGCGTATTGAAGGTTTCTGATTTGTTGCGATCCTCCGGAAATTCCGACAGGGGTATCATTTCCAGATTCTGCTGGGTGACAGTGCCGGAAAAAACCTGAAGATTACGGATATAGACCTCTTCATATCCCTCCCGGTCCACCCGGAGATTTACCGTTGTAAAGGGAGTAACACCTTCTTCCGGGGACTGACTGGTTTCCAGCGCGGGGACCACCAATTCAATGGGGGTGATTTCTCCGCTTCGGTTTGTTACGCGCATGGCCAGCGCTGTTCCATCGGAGGCTGTGACCGTGATGGCAGCTCCCTGCAAAGGAAGCTGGGCGTAGCTTGTGTAGACTCGTGCCTGTATAAATCCTGTGTCAGACAGAATGATCCCTCCTTTCTGATTTCGCAATTATCTTATGCGGCGGAAGGGGAAAAAGTGCAGGGAAAAGTTTTCTGTGACAAAGAGGCACAGCCTGGCATAAGATAGGACTATGAGAGGAGGAATGGATATGTCTGCCATTGCGGGAATATTGGATCTCGATACCGGGGAGGAAGCTGTTGAGCGGATGATAAAAACTATGCGCCTGAGAGGAAAGGCAGGGGCGGATTACTATCGGGAACGGGAAACCTGTCTGCTTCAGAGCAGAAGCAAAGCAGCAGCACCCCAAGACACCCAGCCTATGGCGCTGTGGGACGGGGATGAGGAATATGTAGCTGTGCTGGACGGAAAACTCTATAACAGTGGGGACATTCGCAAAGGACTTGAAAAGCTGGGACACAGCTTCCATGGACGAACGGATGCGGAGCTACTGCTGCACGCCTATGCCCAGTGGGGAGAAGATTGCCTTGAGAGACTCGACGGTACCTTTGCATTTGCGTTATGGGATGTAAAGCGAAAGCGGCTTTTTATGGCGAGAGACAGACTGGGGGTAAAACCGTTCTTCTATAAGGAACATAGGGGCGGACTGCTGTTTGCATCAGAAATCAAAACGATTTTGAGCTATCCTACGGTGAAGCCGGAGCTTACCGAGGAAGGTGCGGCGCAGATCCTGCTGCTGGGCCCGGGACGAAGCCCCGGCTCCGGAGTGTTTCGAGGAATTCGGGAACTGGAACCGGGATGGTGCGGCAATTATGAGAGCGGCAGGCTGACACTGCGGCAATACTGGCGCCTTAGAGATCGGGAACACAGGGAAAGCTTTGAGGAAACAGCAGAGACTGTCCGGCGGCTGGTCACGAACAGTATCCTGCGGCAGTCTGCGGGGGAAGAGAATATGGGAGCCTTCCTTTCCGGCGGGCTGGATTCCAGTCTTGTGACAGCCGTCTGTGCCCAAAGGAAAGCAGATTGCGGAGGTGTCCTCAAAACATTCTCCGTGGACTATGAGGACAGCGATAAGTATTTTATTCCCAACAAATTCCAGCCCAATTCCGATGGCTACTACATTCGTCTCATGGAGGATGCCGTTCACACGGATCACCATTGGTGTGTGCTGTCGCCTGAACAGCTGGTGAATACCTTGGAGGAAGCGGTGTATGCAAGAGATCTGCCCGGAATGGCGGATGTGGATGCTTCCTTGCTGGCGTTCTGCCGATATGTGAAAGTATATACGGACACCGTCCTGTCCGGGGAATGTGCCGATGAGATTTTCGGGGGCTATCCATGGTACCGGGATCCTGAGATCCGCAGCCGGGAGGGGTTCCCATGGGCACAGAACACAGCTCAGCGGATCGCCTTGCTGAATCCGCATCTTCGCAGCCGTATAAACTGCGAGGAATTTGTGGCGGATGAATACCAAAAAACCATTCGGGAAAGTGATATCCTGCCGGGTACTTCCAGGGAAGAGACACGGATGAAGGAAATGATGAACCTCAATCTGCGCTGGTTTATGCAGACACTGCTGGATCGCAGCGACCGAATGAGTATGTATGCAGGGCTGGAGATTCGAGTGCCTTTCTGCGATTACCGCATTGCCGAGTATCTTTACGGAGTTCCGTGGGAATACAAGGATTATCAGGGAAAGGAAAAGGGACTTCTGCGGATGGCTATGGCGGATCTCCTGCCGAAGGAAGTTGCGTGGCGGAAGAAAAGCCCGTATCCCAAAACTTTCGACCCCGCCTATGAAAATGCGGTGCGCACACGGCTCACAAAACTGCTTGAAACGGATGCACCGCTGTTTGCGCTGGTAGACCGAAAAGAAGCACAGCAGATTCTCACCCGGGATGACCCGTGGCCTTGGTACGGTCAGCTTATGCGCAGGCCTCAAATTATTGCATATTTGCTGCAAATCAACGCTTGGATGGAGCATTATAGTGTAAATCTTGTCTATTGACAGGAAAGCTGGGATAGAATAAAATGTAATTAAAATCAAATGCGGGAGGACTTTTACCGTGAGAAAAACAAAAATTATCTGCACTATCGGCCCTGCCAGTCAGAATGAAGAAACCCTGACCAAGATGTGCCTTGCAGGCATGAATGTAGCAAGAATGAACTTCTCCCATGGCGACCATGCAGAGCAGAAGGCGAAGATGGATCTTGTAAAAAAGGTCCGGGATAAGCTGGAATTGCCCATTTCGATTATGCTGGATACCAAAGGCCCCGAGTATCGGATTGGTACCTTTGCAGAGGGCTCTGTGGAAGTCCGGGAAGGGGATACCTTCACTTTTACCACTCAGGATGTGGCGGGCGACAATACCCGTGTTTCTGTCAGCTATAAGGGACTTGCAAGAGATCTTTCCGTGGGCGACCGCATCATGGTCAGCAACGGTATTCTGATTTTTGAGGTAACAGAGCTTACCCAGACCGATGCTATTTGCCGTGTCATTGTCGGCGGCACCATGAGTGACAAGAAGAGCATGTGCTTCCCCAATAAGGTCATGTCCGGTCCTTATCTTTCCGAGCAGGATAAGCGGGATCTGCTGTTCGGCATCGAAAACGATGTTGATTTTGTGGCGGCTTCCTTTGTTTCCCGGAAGCAGGATGTACTGGATCTGCGGAAATTCCTGGACGACAACGGTGGTCAGGATATCGACATTATTGCAAAGATTGAAAACCGCTCCGGTGTGGACAATATCACCGAGATCTGCGAGGCCTGCGAGGGCATTATGATTGCCCGTGGCGATCTGGGCGTTGAGATTCCCTTTGTGGAAGTTCCTGCCATTCAGAAAATGCTTATCAGCAAGTGCCGTCTGCTGGGCAAGCGGGTCATTACCGCTACCGAAATGCTGGAAACTATGATTTACAATCCCAGACCCACCCGTGCGGAAATCTCCGATGTCGCAAACGCTGTTTATGACGGAACCTCTGCCATTATGCTCTCCGGCGAGTCTGCCGCAGGTAAGTACCCGGTGGAGGCTGTGCGGAACATGGCCAGCATTGCCGAGTACACCGAGCAGCACACCAGCTACCGTAAGCGTTTTATGAATTCCGAGTTCCGCATCAACAATAATCTGGATGCTATTTCCCACGCCACCTGCGCCATGGCCATCGATGTGGATGCCAAGGGCATTGTGGTTTGTTCCGTGTCCGGCAAGACCGCTATGATGGTGAGCCGTTTCCGCTGCCCGGTGAGCATCATCGGCATGACTACCGATCAAAAGGTGTGGCGGAAGCTGGGCCTTAGCTGGGGCGTTACACCGGTACTGTCTGATAAGTTTACCTCCATGGATGTCATGTTCCACTACGCCCGTGCCTGCGCCCAGAAGTGGCTGAATCTGAATCCGGGTGACAATGTGGTGCTTACCGGCGGTCCCATTGACGGTTCCAGAGGCAACACTAATACTATCAAGGTCGAAAAGATTTAATTTTCAATTTTATAAAAAATATATTGACGAATCCAGAAGAATGGGTTACAATAAGCTCAATTCTTGAATAAGAAAAGCTGTGAAGGGAAGAGTAAGCCCGCCGAATGCGTTCAGAGAGCCCCGGTATGGTGTGATGGGGTACGACTAAGTGAGCCGAACATGGTCCCGGAGCCGTGCAGGCGATAAGTAGTCTGTGCCGGGTGCGCCCGTTAGAGCGCAGGAGTATGTTGGTACTCCCGGAGGCAATTGTCGTGAGATGATTGTAAATCAAGGTGGTAACACGGTTTTTAGCCGTCCTTGTGCGTTTGCATAAGGACGGCTTTTTTGTTTGTTGGGAGGTTTTTTCGTGAGTAAAATCATTGAGATCGAAAATCTTTGCAAAACCTTTGGCGCCGGTGACGATCAGGTTGCAGCCTTGCAGAATGTGAACCTGTCTGTGGAGAAGGGCGAGATTTTCGGTATTATCGGACTTTCGGGTGCCGGTAAAAGTACACTGGTGCGATGCATCAATCTGCTGGAGCGCCCCGATTCCGGCAAAGTGCTGTTCCATGGCAAGGATCTGATGGCGCTGACACCCAAGCAGCTTCGGAAGGAGCGGCGGATCATTTCTATGATCTTCCAGAGCTTCAACCTGCTGGAGCAGAGAACAGCACTGGAAAATATCTGCTTCCCCATGGAGCTGGCAGGAGTTCCCAAAAAGCAGGCCGAGAAACGGGCCGAGGAGCTTCTCAAAGAAGTCGGACTTCCTGACAAGCGGGATTCTTATCCGGTGCAGCTTTCCGGCGGCCAGAAGCAGCGAATTGCCATTGCAAGAGCTTTGGCCTCTGACCCGGAGGTGCTTCTGTGTGATGAAGCCACTTCTGCACTGGACCCCAAGACCACCCGGGACACCTTGCGGCTTTTGCAGGACATCAACACGCGGCTGGGCATCACCGTCATCATCATCACCCATGATATGAAAGTCATTGAGGAGATCTGCGGACGGGTTGCCATTCTGAACCACGGCAAGGTGGCAGAGTGCGGTGCTGTGGAGAATATATTCTCCAATCCCCAGACCTCAGCCGGACGGCGGCTGGTGTATCCCGACGGAATGCCCTATGAGCAGCTGCCCACTGGCAGAGTCGTGCGTGTGGCCTTTAACGGCGGCACGGTTTATCAGCCCCTGATCGCTACGCTTGCCATTGACTGTGGTGTCAAGGTGAATATTCTGGCGGCTGATACCCGCAACATTGACGGCAAGGTTTTCGGCACCATGATTCTGGGCCTCCCCGAAGACGAAAATGAAGCAGCGAAAGCCATGAATTATATTCAGTCTCAAAAATATGTTACAGTAGAGGAGGTTGCTGATTATCATGCTTGAACAAATTGCAGCCCTGCTGGAATCCTGGGGCGTTCGGAAAGCTCTGGAACAGCTGGAATTCCTGCTGGCCCCCGAAACACTCCCTATGGCTATTTGGGAAACCCTGTATGCGCCTCTGCTGGCGGCGGTATTTGCTTATGCCATCGGACTGCCTCTGGGTATTCTGCTGGTGATTGGTGAGAAGGGCGGCATCCATCCCATCCCTAAGCCTGTTATGAAGGTACTTAACGGTATTATCAATCTGCTCCGCTCTGTCCCGTTCCTCATTCTGATGGTTCTGGTGTTCCCTCTGAGCCGCCTGATTTTGGGCACGGTCATTGGCACAACAGCCACCATTGTCCCGCTGACGGTGGCAGCAGCGCCCTATGTGGCACGGCTGGTGGAATCCAGCGTGCGGGAAATGAATCAGGGTGTTCTGGAAGCCGCCCAGTCCATGGGCTGCTCCACATGGCAGATCGTTACCAAGGTAATTCTGCCGGAATGCAAGCCCAGCCTGATCAACGGCGCTACCAATGCTGCTATTACCATTTTGGGCTACGGCGCTATGGCGGGTGCCATCGGCGGCGGGGGGCCCCGCGCACCGAGGCCCCCCCCGGGGCACCGC
>RCNI01001569.1_pt1 | contig 12128 bp, 21 predicted proteins | sample 2041151 | NCBI WGS metagenome assembly RCNI01 (sample SAMN09708214, study PRJNA481090) | feces metagenome | isolation source: feces | place: Antarctica: Albino Rookery
TATCAATCATAACAAAATTCCTACTTCCCATAAGAAGTGGGTGGGGGGATTATGTCCCTTTATCTAAACTTAAATGAAAGAGCCGTGCTTGGGAAGGCTAATTTATAAAGAAGTCCAGACTGAGGGAAGTAAAAATCCTTGGTCTGGACTTGCTGAAGGGTTGGCTGTTTCTATTTAACTTTAAATTCGAAAGCGATGGATTGTGTACGATCGACAGTTTGGGGAAGATGTACTTTCACTTTGTTTCTATCAATTTCACATTTCACTCGTTTCCCATTGGAAAGGAGTGTTACTCTCTTTTTGTAAGGAAGATTGGTACTCCATTCAATAGTTTTGGGGACTTCCTTTTCTCCATCTTTTAATGCGTAGATGGCATACAAGGTTTCTCCGTCTTTATCGGCTGTAAACCATACATGGTCTTCATTGTAATGTTTGGCGTTGACGGTATTGTAGATGGCTTTGCCATTTTTTTCTAACCATTTTCCAATGGCTGTTACACGTTGGGTTGCGACTTTATCAATCGTTCCTTGAGGGGTAGGACCTACACCTAGAAGGAAGTTTCCTCCTTTGGCTACAACTTCAATGAAGGTAGATAAGACTTTATTTAATGATTTGTAGGTACCTTCTTTACGCCATCCCCAACCATTCATCGAATAGCATGTCTCCCATGGTATGTCTAATTGTTCTTTAGGAACTTTCCCTTCAGGAGTTTGATAGTTTTCATATTCACCTTTTACGGTACGGTCTACTACGATGAGTCCTGGTTGAGTTTTTCTAGCCATGGCTGCAATTTTATCCATGTGGATATCTTGTCCGAACCATTTTGGTGCTACTTGTCCACCGTCTAACCATAAGATGTCAATGTTTCCATAGTCTCCGTTAGTAAGTTCTTTGATTTGATTATAAGTGAATTGGCAGAATTTTTCCCAACGTTTAGGATGATTCTTGATATTGTAGTTTACGTTACGGTCGCGAGTAGGGAAATAAGGCCACCAGTAATATTCGCTATGCCAGTCTGGTTTGGAGAAATAAGCTCCAATCATAAAGTTCTTCTTTCGGAAAGCATCGAAGATGTGTTTGGTGACATTGGCTCTTGGGTCTTTACCGAAAGGACTGTGCATGATAGAGAAATCAGTCTCTTTGGTGTCCCAAAGGCAGAACCCTTCGTGATGTTTGGTGGTGAAAACAACGTATTTCATGCCTCCTTTCTGCATCAAGTCTGCCCATTGATCGGGATTGAATTGAGTGGGATTGAAATGGTCGATGTTTCCCCAATACCATTTTTTATATTCTTCATACGTCATGTTTTTCGGACGTTTGATCCAATTGACATCTTCTCCACAAAGAACCCATGATTCCAAAATTCCTGGTACGGAATATAATCCCCAATGAAGGATGAATCCATATTTAAGATCTTTCCATTGGTCTAACTTTTCAAGAACTTTGGTGTCTTTGGGTTTTACATAGCCGTCAGAGCGTTTATGCTCCATGGTTCCTTGTTGTGCTTGAGTTGGTGTGCCGATGGTCAGTGCTAGGGCCAATGTCCACCATTTGAGATTGTTTTTCATGTGTAATACATTTTTAAGTAGTTCAATTTTAAAGATAAAAACTTTTTAGCTGTTTTCTTTAGAATTGGAATTGTCTGTACAAATGTATGAATAAAAAGTGAGGCACAGAAGATGAATGGGATAATTAATTGATATGATTTTTGTCCTTATGAGTTAGGAAGGTTGTGTTTAAGTGTTTCCTTAGTCTATGTAAGGGGGGTAAAACGAAAAGCATAAATACAATAATGATGATTTAGCCCCATCATCTTGAAAATGTGGAAGTTAAACAAATGCTGATGCAACTGCTATCAAAAACCAGATGTAACATCCATCGAACATTCAACGAACATTTGAGCTGGATTTGAAAGGTGTTTGAGCTCTGGCATGTAACATCGCACCGGAAACGTGTTGAAATTAGCCTTTTCCAAGCGATTTAAAGAGGTTTTATAAGATTTACGTGTATTCGTATATGCACGAATAGTTTAGGCGGCATTTAGCCGCCTTTCTTGTTACTTTCAATTCTTAATAAAATAGATATTCAAAATTAGTAATTATTCTATATAGTAATTATTTAGTATATTTGCTTCATAATTAATACTATATAATGCTATGACAAAAGTAATCCATGTACATTTGATCTATTCTAAGAAGAATTACTATTTTGGCTCAATTTCTGCCATATATGACGTTTTATCTCCTGAAGAAGTCGGTATAACCAAAGAAAGCCTGTTACATGCAGGGCTAAAAGATGGGAGCACAAAGATCACTGCTAGAGCGATGATTATACAAAGTCATTTAATACGTTCAAAAAGCACATTAAAGAATTGATTTATTGATATTTAAATACTATTCTATAAAATTTGAACACCGATACTGTTTTTAAATGTCAGTACCGGTGTTTTTTTATGATTTTTACCCTTAAAACTGGTTTGGGGTTGCATTTGGGGTTGCATTTTGATGCTAACAAAAACGAAATGTGTCGTTTGGGGTTGCGTTTGGGGTTGCATTTTTAACGTAAAATAAATGGATTGACACCCACAAACTTCCATTTATGGCCTTTTTTATGGCCGTTTTTGATGTATTCAAGGCTCAAAATACAAAATAAAGAATGATTCAACGAACACTTTTTCACCAAAATCCTTGGGATATAATTACTTATCTCGTTTTACATGGTATAAATCTGTACTTTTCAATGATTTGAAACAGATTTATATCATTTATTCGGCTTTTATAAATACCTCTGCACCACTTATAGAATTATCTTTTAATTTGTTATTACCTATGTGAAGCAATTCTTTATTACCATAGCACAATATACCAAAAGGACGCAAATCAAGACAATCAATATTAGGTAAATTAGGATTTGAAAAGTTTATGTTTAGAATTGGCAACCACTCCTGTGTCGCAAAATCATACACCTTTATTTTGAGGTATTTTTTTTCTTTATGAATTTTTATTTGTGCTATTTGTGGTACATTATCTTTAAGTAAACTTACAATTTCATTGTTGATTTCAACGAACAACCAAACTTTTGGAATGTTGCCTTGGCCTATAATTATAGGATAATACCCATTAATATCAAATAGATATTTAACTCCTAGATTATTACTACATAACTTTATTTGCGGATATGGTATAAAATCAGGTATAATTTGTTTCTTAGTATTGTTCATAATCTCGGATCCTTTTAATTATGTTCATTTCTAATATGGTTTCTAATTTCTTCTATAAGTCTATCTCGATCGGTTTTATGATGTTTTAAACCAAACCAAAAGCCGAAAGCCAAGAGGAAAGCTAATAACATAACACCAACTTCCCAGATGTCTATAAGTTTAACGAACTTATCAATCTGAGTTTTATCAGTGCAGGCTTTTATTATAATTAAAATCCCAATAACTATTTCTTTTAATAAAATAGTAGCTCCAATTAAAAAAAAGTCTTTGGGTAGTCCCGAAATTTTAGGGTTTTCTATTAATACATTTAATTGTGAATCTTGTAAGGGATAACACGAAACATCGAGATATATACGAGTTCCACTTATATCACCTATCCTCACTGTTCGCGGTCTATTTTCCATAGTTTTATTTAAAAGTATTAAATTACAAACTTCATTTACCAGTTTTGGCTTCCTGGGTAATCAGTTTTGAAATAGATAATATTCTTGAGAATTCATTAGGAACATTCATTGATAATGAAATATTACCCACAATTGTATCATTGTTTCCAATTAGATTAAATTTACGAAATAGCCAATCGTAAGCCAAATTCAAATCACATTCTTGTTGAGTTTGAGAAAGTATTTCTGTAAATAAGCTATAGTCTATACGCACATTATGCCCATTTGTATTTGCTGAAACTTTAATTGATTCTACATCTTCAAAACTATCACTGCTGTAGAATGATACATTATAAGAGATTCCAGTCTGATTAGAATTGTAATCTCTGGAGTAACCGTATTCAGCATTACCTGTCCAGTGATCCTCAAAATTGAAGCTCTTTAGCATTGCTCCAACAGCGTTAACATCATATCCTTTGATGTTTTTAGGATTTTCATTTCCTGAACAATCTGATAAAAAACCGATTAACAAAAAAAAGCAAAACATTGCGACGATTGAATATAAACACCTTTTTTTCATATTAATAAAATTATAGATAAACATTTTCTTTAAAAGAATCGGCTAATGCATCCTAATACTTCATAGATTTTAATAATACGTTTCTTTTCAAATTCTTGAGGATCGAAATTGTCGAGGTTAATAGGTACGAACTTTAACTTTTTAGGATCATCTGATTTTCGAAGTATTTTAACAGTCCTAATAGTATCTAGAACTACTGCATAGATTTCCCCATACTGGATATCATTCAAGGTGCATTCCTTTAATGCAATGATATCTCCATTATTGATTTTAGGTTCCATGGATCTACCAGTAACATTACACCATAGCGTAGCATTTGAATAGGGTTTGAATACGATATTGTGTGCAGGGTGTACAGTTTGATCATTGAAGATGTTATTGAAACCGCCTATAAAATCAACATCGTAATATGGCACTCCAGATTCATAGCTAACAGTTGCTGTATTTGTATCCGATTCGACACGTAACATATCACCTTCACCATTAAGGATCCATGATGGAGAAATATCTGGATATGTATTTAGGATATTTTCTAATTTATCTGTACCTATAGCTCCTTTATTCTTTAAAGACTTTCCAAATGAGGCATTTGCCATACCTATACTCTTCTCAAAAGCTGATATTGATATTCCTTTATAGTCTATATATTCTTTCAAACGTTCTAAAATCATAGAATATTTCCTAATTAATTTGTATTATATAGAAAATATTCTATTAGAAATTTTGTTCAATTTAGGATATTTCCTATATTTGCGTCATATTCAAAGTATGAACAGACGCAAATATAACAAATTTGCGTCAATTAGCAATTTTAAACATTATAGAATATGCTTGTAAAGGTATTTTTTGCAGTCGAAAAGAATGGAGATATCCTAATGTTTTTTGAAAAACCAATACGGGGTACAGAAACGTGGAATAGTAACTCTAATTTCTGTTTCGTGTCTCCAGGTGATTTACCAGAAGATAATAAGAAAGAAGAGATCTTGAATCTTACATGGGAGAATGAACCTTTGGTATGCGAAATTTTTCTTGCAATTGACGATTTTGTAAGTAGATATGAAGAAGAAAATTGTAGTACAGAGAGGTGAATGTAAAGCAATAGCCAAAATTTTAGGCTGTACCTATGAGATGGTATCACATTCACTCGCCTTTAGAAAGAATAGTTTACTGGCACGTAAGATAAGAAAGGTAGCTATCGAACGTGGCGGTCAAGAAGTTGAGCTACCTGAAATTGCAAAGCAAAAGTTATGAAAAGGAATTGGAAAGAAAAGCTTTATATTACTTATTTCTTTGTGAGTCTGGTCCTTTTCCTAGGAATGGGTGATAATACGCAACTGTTTCAGATTTTACTCATAGTTGCAAATTTTGGTAATTCTGCACGATTGCTCAAAAAGGTTCAATTAGATGGGAAACAAAACAATTATTAGAATTGAAATAGAATTGGACGGTGAACAGCGATTCATCAATCGACAAGGTAATGTAATTCGCACTGTCTTCGTAAACAATAGCGAAGTCTATTCTGACCGGATGTCGGAACGTATGTATACGTCTTGTTCCGATCCGATCAGAAAATTGGAACTCTTTCTGTTAGGACTTAAACAAGGACAAAGCGGAAAGAATAGCACTACTTATGCCGGAAAGCTTATTTGCTTTATCAAGCAAATCTGGCGAAAGGTCTTTTGAAAGCTTGTCCAATTCAAATCCTAGCTTTTCAATATTGGCCCTTAGTATTTCTTCCTGGGCAACAAATCCCCCATGAGAATATAAATCATGAGCTTCGGCCTTTATACGAATGTCAATGTTTCCACCTATCATTTTAGTTTGTGATATCAGACCCATTCTTTCAAATTGATCCAATATAGCTTCTAATATGTCAGGTGAAACATCTAACTCATCTGAAGGTATGTTGATATTACATCTGATATACATACTACCATTAGCAAGAAGAGTGGAAAGGACATCATCCTTTAACTTAGGATTAATTAATTGATTTTTCATTGTTTAAAGTTTAATAGTTAGCTACAAATGTAGCAAAACTGCTTCGGTCTGTGAAGATAGGAGCAGATTTATTGAAATAAAAGTTCATTGACCGTATCTCGGTCATTACTTTAAAACTCAATGTATATGGAATATTACAATAGAATATTATGTGTATCATACGAAGAGCTGACAGGAGGATTGGAACCGGTTATTAAACCAGGAACCTTCAAGTCCTTACGTCATCGTGGTAATATCTCGATGGCAAAAAGAGGTGGCGGTGAAGGTACACAAGCTCTGATTATCTACTCCAGTATTCCAGATAAATACAGAATCAAATTTGAAGACAAATATGGACATCCAGCGGATGTCTTAAAAAATGAGCAAATGAAGAAAGAACTTATCTTAGACCCTAAAGCACGTCAGTTTTACGAGTCGTTTGAATACTCTTTGAACGGTGTTCAAACACATCTCTCAAGTCAGCTCATTGAAGAGTATACGCTTAATGCTTCTGTGCTTAACCTGTTGATTAAAGAACAGAATGACCGTATAGCTTTATCGAAGGCATTGAATAACAAACGTTCTGACTTATGGGATATATTGCTAGGAACATCGGAAAGATTACGTGAAATACATAGTCATACCTTACCAGCGAATATGTCTCGTTTGAGGACTAAACTGAACGAGTATAAAAAGGGTGGCTATGCGACTCTGATAAGTGGTAAAATAGGCAATAAGAATACTCTTAAGATTACTGAAGAGATGGGTAGGCAAATAATAGCATTAAAACGTAGCAGAATAAACATTCTAACTGACTCACAAATCTTCGATGAAATTAACCGGATAGCTGAGGAAAAAGGATGGAAGCCACTGAAATCGGTCAGATCGTTGGTTACATGGTTGGCACAACCAGATGTGCAGCAGCTTTGGTATGATGCAGTACATGGAGAGCATGCAGCACATCAGAAATTTGACAGAAAGCATAGAACTGTTCTTCCATCACTACGTGATTCTCTCTGGTATGGTGATGGTACAAAACTGAACCTCTATTACCGCGACGATTATGGTAAGATGAGAACTATCAATGTATATGAAGTGATTGACGCTGCCACTGAGGTCCTATTAGGCTATTACATTGGCGAAAGTGAAGACTACATTGCTCAGTATCATGCATTCCGTATGGCAGTCCAAATAAGCGGTCATAAACCCTATGAAATTGTTTATGATAACCAAGGGGGTCATAAGAAGAATGAAAGTCAAGGTTTCTTTCACAAAATAAGCCACATTCATAGACCTACAGCTCCATATAACGGTGAGTCAAAAACCATTGAAAATTTATTTTATCGACTGCAAAGTCAAGTTCTGCATAAGCACTGGAACTTCACGGGGCAGAACGTAACAACTAAAAAAGACATCAGCCGCCCTAATCTGGAATTCATAGAAGCAAACGTAAAATCACTTCCGACACTTGAGGAACTCAAAAGTATGTATGCAGAAGCACGTAATGAATGGAATTCAATGCCACATCCGGCAACAGGTAAGGCACGTATAGCCATGTATCGTGAGTCTGTCAATACAGAGACTCCAGAGGTCACAGTATACGATATGATTGATATGTTCTGGCTCATCACTGACAAACCTTCTACTTTCACAACTCGTGGAATTGAAATCAGTGTCAAGAAACAGAAGTATGCATACGAAGTATTTAGCGAACCTGGTATTCCAGATCTGGAATGGAGACGTGAAAATACTTATAAACAGTTCTTTGTACAATATGACCCATACGACATGACATCTGTTAGACTCCTTTGGAAAGATAAAGCTGGTAATATGAGGTTTGAACGTGTAGCAGAACCGCCTATCGTCGTACATCGAGCACAACAGGAACAAACTGATGATGAAAAGGTATTTATACGGAATATGCGTGATGAAGTATTTAACGAACGTGTAGAACGTACAGTGGCAGGCAAAGAGATAGAATTGGATCATGGTGTAGCTCCTGAACAGAACGGATTACATACACCAAAACTTAAAGGACTCAACAAGGAAGGACAACGACTGATAAATAGACGTGTCAGACGTTATTCAACTCCAGCTGAAGAATACCAGTTAGGCAGAAGTACAAAAACAATCAGCCTTACCACGTATGACCAGTTGGACGGAAATGGAGAAATAGATATCAAGAAAATTGCAGGTGGAAAATTATAAATACATAATGATATGAACAATAAATTAACTCAATCAGATAAAAATAATATACGTGAAGCTTTAGTAGCATATGTAAGCAAATTCCCTAGTCAGAATAAGGCAGCTGCATCATTGAACGGCACATCTGCTGGAACAATCAGCAGTATCATTAACGGTAAGTATGATAACATAAGTGACGATATGTTCAGAATGATTGCCAGTCAGGTAGGTGGAAGCACTTCTAACGGATGGCAGATTGTAGAGACTTCTGCTTTTCAAGAAATCATGTATGCAATGGATGATGCTCAGAACTATAGGAACTGCACTTGGGTAGTTGGTGAAGCTGGTTGTGGAAAGACAACAACAGCCAGAGTCTATGCAGACGAGCATAGAGAGGTTTTCTACATATTGTGCAGTGAAGATATGAAGAAGGGTGATTTCGTTCGTGAAATCGCACGTAAGGTAGGTTTAAAGACAGATGGCCACAACATCCGTGAAATTTGGAGTATGATTCTTGAGGATGTTATCCAGATGGACAGCCCTTTATTGATTTTCGATGAAGCGGATAAACTGACTGAACCTGTATTTCACTATTTCATATCCATGTATAACAAATTGGAAGATAAGGCTGGAGTAATCTTCTTGAGTACCGATTACATCTGCAACCGTGTAAGAAGAGGACTCCAATATAATAAACCTGGTTATAAAGAGTTCTATAGCCGTATAGGCCGAAAGTTCTTTGAACTGGAACCAACCAGTGCACGCGATGTTCATGTCATATGTAAAGCTAACGGTATTACCGATACCAAGGAAATTGATTCAGTAATACGAGAAGCACAATCATTTGAATTTGATTTGAGACGTGTTAAAAAGACTGTCCATCGCATTAAACGCACAAAAGAATAATTTATGGCACGAGCACTTAGTATATCAGAAGTTCTGAACCAGAAAAAGAAAGTTTTTGATTTTGAGGGTGCTTGGTTTGAAGCATTTGGAAAGCCGGAACGTTCCGGTGTCTGGTTCATTTGGGGTAATTCCGGAAACGGAAAAAGTTCATTCGTAATGCAACTTTGCAAAGAACTCTGCCGATTTGATAAGGTTGCATACGACTCTCTTGAAGAAGGTGACAGCCTAACCATGCAGCAAAGCCTTATTCGTCACGGAATGGTAACAGTAGGTAAACAGTTTGCATTACTTAATTGTGAAACCATCGAAGATCTTAAGATAAGACTTAGAAAACGCAAAAGTTATAATATTGTTGTAATTGATAGTTTTCAATACACAATGCTCTCTTATCGTGATTACATCAGTCTGAAGGAGGCTTTCCGTGATAAGTTGTTCATTTTCATTTCGCATGCATCAGGCCGTAATCCTCGTGGTGCTGCTGCTCAAAGTGTAATGTACGATGCAACTCTTAAAGTCTGGGTTGAAGGCTACATGGCCTTCTCTAAAGGTCGATTCATCGGTCCGAAAGGCAATTATACCATTTGGAATGAAGGAGCTGCAAGGTATTGGGGTAATAACAATCAAAACGAATGACTATGAAACAGGAAGTAACAAATTTTGCACGGTTCTATGGATTGCTCAAAGAGATTCCAGTAAGTGACAAAGAAACGCTAAAGGAGCAGTTGGTTAGCTCCTTCACTAATCAACGTACAACGAGTCTACGAGAAATGTCAAAGAATGAATACAATGCTCTTTGTGCCGAACTTGAAAAACAATATGACCATAAGAAAGCTAAAGAGATGGAACTTCAAGAACTCAGAAGACATCGGTCAAACGTTCTACATCAACTCCAGCTGTTTGGAATCGATACAACAGACTGGAATGGTATCAACAAATTCTGTGAGAATAAAAAGATAGCTGGTAAACCATTCAGATATCTATCCGTCGAGGAATTGGAAAATCTTTATAGGAAAATGAAAATGATTATTAAAAAGCAATAAGATGGATGTAACAGAAGATAGAATTCAGAGTATTGAGAATATTCTTAATTTGTTGCCTCGCCTACAGAGCAAGGTTGACAAGATTAATACGAAATTGTTCAAACAGTCATTGACGGCCAATGAGTTCAGAGAGATGGTTAGCGAAAGAAGCCGATTATTGAAATTAATATCAGACTTAGAGATCAGAGCTAAAGAGATGTATAATATAGATCTTCAAAAGCCTCATGAAAAACTTTATGTCAGTAAAGAAATGTACATCAAATGAAAAAGAAATATCATATCTGGCGTATTTCATTGGTTAAAGATGATTCAATAAAATCTTTCCGTACCAATATTGATACTGATGATTTGGAAATGGTCAGAAAAAAGTTAACTCAAACATATTCAGGATATAAAATAAATTTTAGTTATATAGAACAATAAAAATTATCATTATGTTAGACATTAAAAATTTAAATTCAGAACAGAAAGCACAATTGAAAGCACAATTGGAAGCTGAAGAAAGAGCCGAAAGAGAACGTGTACAGAGTGAGCGTCAAGCGTATAAGGATTTGGTCGATGTGACTGTAAATAATGCCGTAAAACGCCTACAACGTTTATCAGATGAAATGCAAATGCTAAAGTCAGATATCTTTAAAGAATTTGATTGTGTGATAGCAACGAAAAACGAACTTTTCAATACCAAAATAAACAGGCAAAGTGATACTTTTACAACTTCGGATGGCAAGATGAGTATCTGTATTGGTAATCGTGTTAACGAAGGATGGGATGATACAGTAGAAGCTGGCATTGCAAAAGTTAAAGAATATCTAGCTACGCTTGCAAAAGACGAAAATTCAGCTGCATTGGTTGAAACTGTCATGGGACTTCTTGCTAAAGACCGCAAAGGAGCATTGAAGGCTAACAAGGTTCTTGAACTGGAACGTTTAGCCGTTAAATCTCAGGATAAAGACTTCTTGGATGGCATTAATATAATTAAGCAATCATATCATCCTGTTCCTACCTGCCAGTTCATTCAAGTAGAACTCACAAACGAAGAAGGTAAAAAATATAATTTACCTCTGTCTTTATCAGCAATGTGACATGATTAAGCTGTATCAGATAGGAATACCGATAGATAGTCTAAGTAATGTCTTACTCAATTATACATGCTTTGAACCGCATGAGAAAATTGTGATAACTCCATCGTCAAAAGATGAAAATTTGGTAGTGATTGAGACCCGACATACAGAGTTAGCAGCTGCTATCATTTCGGATGTTAAAGAAGCTAAAGTTAAGATAGTAGATATACCGGTAAAGATAGTTAAGCTATAATTAAAAAGAGACTCTGAATTATAGGTTCAGAGCCTCTTTTTCGTTTTCTCTAGTTTGATAAAATCTGTATCTTTGTACTATATATGTTGTCGCCAATTTAATAAGATATTTATGAACCGCGGACGATCCAAAACTTTAATTCAAGAGAGGAACAAAAAGATAGCCGAATGTTACTATCAGCTTGAGAAAGAGTTAAAGAACTACTCAGATGTAGTCAGTGCTTTATCTCATATGTTCTTTCTGTCTGAATACAGAATAATGGCTATTATCCGTCAAATGGTAAAGGAAGGCACCTTTGTTAAAGGCGAACCTCTAAAACCGATGAAACGTGGTAAAAAGCGTACAGAATCATCTGTACAGATTAACATTCTGTTGAAACTATTTTAATATGTGGTTTTACTTTCTGTTTATTGTCAGCGATGTATTCACTGACGGTAGTGTAAAATAAACTGTGTCAAGCGTTATTCCCTAGTTAAAACTCATCGGTCGGGTAGCGCCTAGCGGCAAGGGGCGGGACCACC
>RCNI01002061.1_pt1 | contig 12123 bp, 15 predicted proteins | sample 2041151 | NCBI WGS metagenome assembly RCNI01 (sample SAMN09708214, study PRJNA481090) | feces metagenome | isolation source: feces | place: Antarctica: Albino Rookery
GATTGGATATACAACAACGACAGCGAAACTATTGAAAAGGTAAACTGCATCCTGTGTGATGTCATTCATACAAATTGCTCTGACGATGTTAGTTTAGATGATGTATCGCCAATACGCATAACTTCAGAAATACTGAAGATGAACGGATTCAAATACCATTGCATTCCGACTGACGGTATTCACTCAAAACAAGAGTTCTATCAATATGAGGATAAAGAAAAGACCGTATCGGTCAAGATGCAATTATATGACGACTGGAAGATATACGCGCAAATTTTTTGGGGCGAGTATGAGTTTTCAAATTCTTTAAGCGGCCATATCAAGAGCGTTCATGAACTACAGCATGCTTTGAGACTTTGCCATATAGATAAGGAGATAAGACTATGAAGGCAAAGGATTTGATGCTCGGTGATTTGGTTTTTTCCAATAACAAGCAAATGCGTGTTTACAGCATAAGTAAAAAAGACGATTCCATAACATTGCTTAGTGAAGAAAATGGTATGATGCTAGTTGCTTGGGATGTAGAACCTATTCCACTATCTTGGAGCGATGTATTGGAAAAGATTGGATTTAAAAGCGTTTGGATGGTATCTGGACTTGCTTTAGAATTTGATGGTATTTACATAAATTACAACGAGCATAACAATAATTGCCTACTAATCTGTAATCGTAGTAATGGTGAAAGATTATGCGTTTATGAAGTTGAGTATGTCCATCAACTTCAGCATGCTCTGAGTTTATGTGGAATAGAAAGGGAGATAAAACTTTGATTTGTTAAATAAGTTTAGTTTAAAGATATGACAACAGAAAGGAAATTGTATGAGATAGAGGTTGGGCTTTCGAAGTTGGAAGAGTTTAATTTTGTAAAAAATCTTGTAGTATTCAATGTGAACGGCTCTTCTTCTATTCTTTTTCTCGACCATGAGTGTGATGTTCTTGTTCTTTCAAAGTCAGGATATCTCACAGAAATAGAGATAAAGCGCTCTTGGGAGGATTTCAAGGCAGACTTCAAGAAAAAGTATTTTCATAACAGTTGCGGTGTAATCAAGAGATTCTACTATTGCGTTTCCGAATTGTTCGCAGACAAGGTTGTTGAATATTTGAAAGATAACAATGTTGACTGCTATGGTGTAATCGTCTACAATGAGAAGGGTGATATCGGATTTGAATATAGGATGCTTCATCAATCTTCTGACAGGATTAGTGTTCATAAACTATACATCGAGCAACAACTTTATCTCGCTAAGTTAGGTAGCATGAGGGCTATCGGCTTGAAGGAGAAAATACTTGAACTTGGTAAGTCGAACAGAGAATATCTCGAATGTATAAAGGTTCAAGATTCTCTTATTGAAGGTGAAATGCGAAGGATGGAATCCGAGGATAAATTAGAATAATTAAAAATTAAATAGATATGAAAACAACCGATATATGGGAGCAGAGGACTTGGGAAGTTTACAAAGAGGTTGCCAAGGACTGCAATAACTTCACTTTTGGCGAATCGCTTGATTTTGCAAAAAGACTAGTTGAGCACTATAAGGAGGAAATGGGATTCAGCGATTCTTCTGCGGAAGAGCCAAAGAAGAAGAGGGCGAGCAAAAAAGAAAAGTTTGACCCTCGTGATGACCTTTCCTATGTTGACGAAAAATATATATCTTTGTGGAGTGAATGGCTGGATTACAAGGACGAGATAAAAAAACCATACAAGACTCAGCAAGGTGCAATTACTCAGTATCACACTTGGCTCACGCTGTCTGATAATGACTTGGTACTTGCGAACGCAATCATACGGAGGACTATCGAAAACTCATGGCAAGGAATTTTTGCTCTGACGGAATCACAGAAGGAATTGTATCGCTCGGACAAATCCCCATACGCAACAATAAACGATTCAAAGAAAGAAGAAACCAAGCAAGATGGAAGTCTTGTTATTGGAGGAGTAACATATAGATAAGATGGACGAGGCAACAATTAGGCAGTGGTATGACATATTTAAGGACAACCACGAACTTGTAGAGATAAGGATATTAGACCCAGAGTCAAAGAGGTCTTATTCTGGTTATTTTACAGACATCGAGACTCTTTTGCAAGAGGTGAAGAAGTACAACAAGTGCAACTGTTACTTTACTCTTAACATCATTGACGATGCTTGCTATTCTCGTGAACAGCACGACCGAATTTCAACTAGACCGAAGTCAACGACTAGTGACAAGGAAATCCTTGCGAGAAAGTGGTGCTTGATTGACATTGATGTAGAGAAGCCTTCGGATACCAATTCTACGGACGAGGAAAAGGAACTTGCCAAAGAGGTTGCGAACAATGTCTACAAATTTTTGAGGGATGAGGGCTTCGAGTCACCAGTGGTTTGCGACAGTGCTAATGGAATCCACTTGCAGTACAAGCAATCCATGATTGTTAGTGACGAGAACACCGAGATTATGAAGAAGTTTCTTCAAGTTCTCGACATATATTTCTCCACCGACAAGGTAAAGATTGACTGCTCGACATTCAACAATTCTCGTATATGTAAACTTTACGGCACTTACAGTCGCAAGGGTTCTAACACCGAAAGCAGACCTCAGCGAATGAGTAAGATTCTCAAAGTTCCTAGTGAGGTAAAGGCTACTCCAAACGAGTATTTTGCAAAGGTCGCTTCGTATTTGCCAGAGCCAGAGAAGAAGGACAGATTCAATAACTATGGTCGTGACAATTTCGACTTGGACAAGTTCATTGCTGAGCACGGAATCAAGGTGTCTAAGATTGTAGAGTCTCAGAACTACACCAAGTATGTCTTGGAGGAGTGTCCTTTCAACAGCGCACACAAGTCGCCAGATTCTGCCGTTTTCAAGATGCGTGACGGAAGTTTCGGCTTCAAGTGTCTTCACAACTCTTGCAGTCAGTACACATTCCGTGACTTCCGAATGCACTATGACCCAAACGCATACAATTACACGGAAAGGTCTTACCGTAGGGAGGGTTCTTACAGAAACGATGTTAAGCCATTCGTACCAGTTGAAGAAAGCGAAGAAAAGGGAAAGAAGTGGCTCTGCATGAATGAAATCAAAAGAATCGACATTGCAGACTTGCTTTCAATACCTACTGGGTATCGTGATTTGGACAAGAAGATTGTCGGTCTGTTCGCAGGAGAGTTGACCGTACTCTCTGGCCTGAACGCTTGCGTTGATTGTGATACAGAATATTTCAACGGTCATGAGTGGAAAAGAATATCTGAGTATTCATCTGGAGATAAAGTTCTACAATACAATTCCGATGGAACATCTCAATTGGTATATCCAACTAGATATATAAAAGAAAAGTGCGATAATCTTCATCTTATAAAAACAAAATTTGGAGTAAATCAATGCGTCAGTGATGAACATAGAATTGTTTATCAGTCAAGTAAGGGCAACCTTTGCATAAAAACAATGAATGATTTGATAAATCAGCACAATTCTTCAAAGAATGTTTTTAGTGGTAAGTTTTATACTACATTTAAATTTTCTGGGAAAGGGATTGATTTATCTGATGAGCAAATAAGAGTGATGTGTGCTGTTATCTGCGATGGTTCATTTAAAAACAGGATGAAGGACAAGAGTATTGTTAGATTAAATCTAAAAAAAGAAAGGAAGAAGGCACGATTGGAGAAATTACTTCTTGAAGCTAATATAAAATATAGGAAAGAACAGTATAATCCCAATGATTTATCTTACAATAATTACTTTTTCAAGTCACCAAGGATAGAAAAAGAATTTGGGGAATATTGGTATGATTGTAATGAACATCAAATGCAAGTTATTGCTGACGAAATCTTAAATTGGGACGGGAGTTTGAGGCAGGAATCATTCAGTTCAACAAATAAAAAAACAATCGATTTCTTACAAATAGTATTCGCAACATGCGGAAAAAGAACAAGTATCTACATAGATGATAGGGTTGGTAAAATACATAGCAATGGAAAGTATTCTTATAAGAAAAAAGCCTATAGTCTGAATATATGCTCAAATAATATGGTCTCAATGGTGAATGTCAAGAACAAAACTCCTATTTTAGATTATAAAACGAAAGACGGATACAAGTATTGCTTTACAGTCCCAAGCAGTATGCTCGTTCTAAGAAGGGGGGGGAATATAAACATTACAGGTAATTGCGGTAAGACCTCTTGGCTTGATTGTCTTGCCCTCAATGTTGTACAGAACGGATTCAAGGTTGGTGTTTGGTCTGGTGAGATGCAAGCGTTTCGTTTTCAAGGTTGGATAGACCAGATTGCGGCCGGAAAGAATTATGTCAAGAAGAAGATAGGATATGAAAACTACTACTACACACCGAAGAATGTGGCTGAAAAGGTAGAGAATTGGTTGTCGGAAAAGATATTCTTGTACAACAATGACTATGGCTCGAATTGGAATCAGTTGTTCTGTGACATTAAAAATCTCGTGGACGAGAAAAAGGTTCAACTTATAATCCTAGACAACCTTGCCGCATTGAACATCGACTCCTATGACGGAGAGAAGTATTCTAGACAGACGAAGTTCATCATTGAACTGAAGGAGTATGCGAAACAGAAGAACATCCATATCATTCTTGTTGCGCACCCAAGAAAGGAGAACTACTTTTTGAGAAAGGAATCAATCAGTGGAACTGCTGACCTCACGAACATTGCCGACAACCTTTTTCTTATCCACAGAGTCGGAAAAGACTTTGAGGTAAGGGCTGGTGAGTTCTTCGGAAAGGAAAAGGTACAAGAATACTTGCAGTATGACACCGTGCTTGAGGTATCAAAAAACAGACAGTTCGGTGTGGTGGATTATTTGGTCGGCATGTATTACGAGCCAGAGTCAAGGAGGTTGAAGAATGAAATCGCAGAGCATATCGTCTATGGCTGGCAAGAGGCAGCGGTTCAGCCCTCTCTTGGAGCGAGTGTGAGCGAAAACGAGTTCACCTCTGGGGCAAGAGATTTCGGTGATTTCAGCAATGAGGAATATAATCCGTTCAATGACAACAATTCGTCTCCATTTTGATGGTGTTTTAAGTGAATTTTTATATATTTGCAATATGAAAGTAATTGATTGGATAGAAAGAATAATCGAAAGGGGTCTTCTCTGTGATGAATACACGGAGAAGGTACGGCTTGCAAGTAGCAAAAAGGAACTCTTTGACATCGTTTGTGATGCCAACGGTGTTTCTTTCCTTCCAGAAATGAGAGAGCACGGACTTCCACTTGATTACGATATCATCAAGGAGGAGTTCAAGAACTTCATAAACGGTCGGTGCAAGGTGACATACAAGACAAGTAGCGGAGATTACACCTCTTCACTTTTTTGCGGATGCAGAGATGAGATTGTTGTAGACACGACAATCTCTTGCCTATGCGACTGCAAGTGTGAAGTTAGAACTCCACCGAACAGTCTTACGAGGTTGTATATAGACCAGAACAGCGAAGTGAGCGTGTTCTTGGGTGAAAACGCACGGTGCGTGATTAGGAACTGGGGAAAATTCACCGAGCATGGTGACGAAGGCAGTTTCAGTGTAAAAGAAATGAGGAGAAGATAAAATGGACGGAAACAATTATGTTGCGAAGATTGTATTGACATCTTTCTTCGGTGCACAAATCAAGGAGGTCGAAAACGAGTACGGAAACTTGGAGAAATGCGTTTGCATTCCTATAGACAGGAACAATCTCCGTATCGGACGAACAGGAAAGGTCTCAGCGTATTCTTTCGTGACTCGTTGCAGAAATGCGAACATTGCAGGGTGGTCTCACTATCTCAAGATGAAGAGCAGTCCAGACTTCGTTAGGAAGATGAACGAACTCGGATACGAGATGCCGTATCTTGGCAACTTGAAGCCATCGCACTATATCGTAAACAGAGACAGTTACGAGCAGAAACTTGTAAAGGTAAGACAAGAAGATGAGTAAGGTTAGTTATCATGTATATATGCAGAAGGTCGACAAGAGCGGGAATCCCATTGAGTCTGCTCCTGTTGACTTGGAAAAGAGTTTTGTCGGACTGAAGTATTCTTCCGCAAAGGGAATCAACGACATCGGTAAGCCGAAGAACATCTACACAGAAAAGTATGCTGACGGGGATGCGCTGAGGGTCTATGTTCCAGAGAAGATAAAGAACGAGGCTACTAAGGTCACTCTTGTATTTTTCTTTGTAGGAGAAAACCGCCACGAGGTGTATGATTCTTTCAACGAATACATCCGTGACGGCTATCACATTTTCTGGGACGATGTGAGGAAGAAGGAGTTTACATTCTTCGTTCCGAATGAAATCATTCCTGCCGAAGACAAGTTTTGGGGAAGCAAGCCGTACCTTGAGGCTAAGTACACGCTTCAGAACATAAACGGAAAGGCTGTCTATAATGCAGATTTCTTGAAAAGGTAACTTAACTATGGACTCTAAGAGCAAATGGATATTGGCGCTTTCGATAGCGGTTGCCGTCCTTTCTTTCATCGTGTTCGCACTCTTTTCAAGAGAGCCGAATGTGGTTGTTAAGGAGACACACACTACCGACACTCTTGTTGTAAGCAAGATTGACACATGTTTCATAAAAGAGCCGTATCTTGTGGAGAAGGAGGTATTGAGGGTAGATACGCTCTATTTGGAGGGAAGCACTTTTCCTTTGAACTACGAAAGGACTCGTTACTTTGAGGACGGTCTTTATGATGTCTGGGTGGAAGGATACGATGCGAAGATTTCAAGCATATCCGTCTTTCCGAAGACAGAGTACAAGTACATAACCAACACGATAGAGAGGGAGGTCGTCTTGCAGAAGTGGAACTTCTATGTTGGCGCAGAATTGGGCTATTTTAGGCGGTGTTTCGTTCCGAGTGTAAGTTTGTACGCCACATCGAAGAAAAAGTTTCTTTTTGGCTTTAAATTGGGTTATTTCACAGATAATCAAACCGCATTGAACCGCAACATAGCCGACAACCTTTATTTCGGTGGAACAATAGCATATAAGTTGAACAAATAAAATATATAGAGATGAACAATAGTTTGAACAGTAGTCTTATCGAATGTCTGTCGTTTTGCGGTGTTAGGGAAGTACCACCGAAGGATGACGGTGAGAATGTATGGATTAAGGCTATCGCAAAGGTCGCAAAAGTCGACTTCACGGAGAATTATGTTGCCGTTGCCAAGGGTAAGGACGGAGAGGACAGAATCATAAAGGATTTCGGAAACACCTCTGCAATCGCAAGGGTGTTGGAGTATTATCCATATCTTTATCTCGATGCAAGATTCGTCCCTAAATTTCATGACGAAAAGAAGAAGGACGAGAAGATTAAGTGGCTCGCCATCCGTCAGCCAGATGTTGATTTCAGCAAGTTCACGCTAAAGGAACTCAACAAGGCGGTAATAAACCAAGCCATTCAAGATGAGTTGAACTCTCTTAAAAACAGATAAAATGGGAAAGAAAGAAATTCAGAAAAAGATTGATACAGTAAAGTTGCAGATTAAGAACAACGCTCGTGATTCTCACTTTACTGAAAAACTGCTTGACGAACTTCTGTCCCTTAAGGGTCAGATTGATGTAGAACCTCTTGATTTCAATGTCGGAAAGAGGACTGATTCTTTTGACGGTGGCAGTTATGAGATTGTCAAGACTACCGAGGGTGCTTATTTCAAGGTTCGCGGTGGAATGATGGTCTTTGCGAGACCGAACATGACCTCTCTTTACGAGGCTCTTGTCGCGGTCATTGAAAACAAGGAAGCCTATGAAAAGATGGAGGGCGAAGATAAGGACAACTATGAAATGTTGCTTTCCTCAATCACTTGCGTTCTATCTGCTCCGATGTATGCTTTCTCAGACCAGAACTTCACATTCAAACTTGCGACAATGGTCGTGAACTATCTCCGTGATTTGACGAAAGAAGCGGAAGAAAAGCCACTTCAAGAAGAGACACCAGTAGATAATGCGGCATTCAAGGATGCAAATGTTGCCGTTGGCGAGTTGAATAAAATAATGGAAGATGAAGAGTAAGGATTTAAACATTTTTCGTTTCGAGAGCGGTGTCTATCCCCGAATTCTTTGGATAGCAGTTACCACCGAGCCTTTCGATGAATTTACTGAAAGGGTATTTGAAGATGGAGAGGTAAGTGATATTCCAATGCGTAAGATGTCGGAAAGTGCAAATGGTGAAACGACCCCTGTGTACAGTGAGAAGGAAAAGTTAGGAGGTATCGCAATACGGTTCAGGAATCGTTCATTAATAACATTCAAGACTGTCGCTCACGAGAGCGTTCACGCGGCTAACATGATATTCAAGTATTGCGGTTGTAAAGTAGACACGGAAAACGATGAAGCCTACGCCTACCTTGTCGGTTGGATAGCGAAATGTTGTGACTATGTTAGAACGCATAAAGAGGGAGGTGAGAAATGAGACCGAAGTCAGTAAGAAAATACAGCATCAGTTCAGTAGCGAAGCGAGCCTTGAAGGGTCGTCCAATCAAGATTGGAGGTGGTGACGGAGGTTTCATTACCGATAGCGCAATGATTCATAGACGAAGAAGACTTGCTCTTGACTCAAAGACAGATGTTGATTTAATTACACCAATAGACGAAAAAGTTTAAGTGATATGAAAAACATAGATGTTCTTATAGTAAGATTGCTTCCGTTTCTTTTGTATGTTATTGTTGGAGTAAACATGATTAATGCTTGGAACGGAATTGATGGATATCCATTCAACCTTTTTCATAGCAATAGCGCAATCTACGCATTTGCGCTTTATTTGGTATCACTATCAAACAAGAGGTATCATTGCGTGTGGAATAGAGTGATGTATGTTTTCCTTATAGTTACTCCAGTATTGAATTTCATAGATTCTTGTTTTGAAATAACTCATGATGTCTATGTTTACTTCTATATTGCTTGGGGTCTTTATATTGCAACTGGTATCGCCACCGCATATCTCGCAATAAGGCACTTATTGAAAATTCGTAAACTGAGAAAAGAAAAGGAGTTTATTCACAATGGAAGAAGATAACAAAGATGTTACATTGTCAGCAACAATGAGGTATGCCATGAAGATACGCAAGCGAGCATATCACGAGATTAAGAACGGAAAGTGTAGTGAGGAAGAAGTAGATGAAATAATCACTCGTCTTAATCCAGAGTCTCACGGATACATCAAGCCTACCGACTATTGCAACGCTGACGAGGCACTTAAGATTCTTGGATTCGGAACGAACAGAAACAAACTCTTTGAATTGACAAAGAAGTATGGTATCGAGAACCATCGCTTGAACAATATGCCTATTGGCTTTAAAAGAGCCGAAATTGAGCGCTTAAAGTTCACGCTTGATAAATCTATCGAACCGAAGAAGAAAACGCGAAAAAATAGCCAATAAATGCGATTTGGCTAATAATAGGATTGAAAATAGAAAGGGGAGCGACTTGTAATCGTTCCCCTTTCTAATGATAACCCACAGTCAACATTCTACTTCCTCTTTTTTTCGAGTCTATGTCGTGAGATTGCACTCTTGGCTTCCGAATAAGCGATGATTACAGCACCGCCAATGGCGCACACAGCACCAGAGATACCGAGCCAGCCCACAATAGTATTGATGACTGCCGTGTAGATACAACATCCTAATGAAAAAAGCAAAAGGACTACGATGATTGAGATGGTAATGAAACCTCCCCAAATCTCAAAGAATTTCTTCAGCGCTTCCATACTTCTTGTTTTTTAAAGCCCCTCACTCAATGGAAAGGGGCTTGTTCCATATATGCAAATATAGCAAGTTTATGTTCAAATACTATAGAGTATCTTCTTTGCTCATGAACTCTGCCATTGCGTTGATTTCATCACCACTGTATAGCGGTGACGGATACTGCCTTTCTTGTGGTGTTTCTTGACCGCTTTCGTCCATTTGTAGATTGAGGGTCATTACAGGAGGTACGAGAGCATCGTAAACCTCCTTGTGAATGATAGCCTTTTTCCCATCGTTTGACTTACGGCAGAACTCCCACTCAGTAGGGAGAAGTTCTTTGAGCATTTCTGTGTCAATTACAATGTACTGCATATCCTTGTTCTTTAAATCATTCTTGCTTTTACTTTCTTCTTGCACTCCTCGCAGTATGCGTTGTACTCTTCGAATTCTTGCGGTTTGGTATCCCTCTGCCTGACTTTCCGTGTATTTCTCACGGATGAGGTTATTGACCTCCTCGTCATAGTTGATGGTCGGTTGCTCTGGTCTTGGTGCAGGAAGTTCCGACACCTCAACAAAGTCTTTCTCGGTCTCTCTCTCCCTCATAGGGAAAGCCGTTCCGAAATCCTCCGCAAAGGCACACTCCGTTGCCCTTGCGATATGTTTGCCTTCTTCGGCAAAGATTATTCTATTCTTTATCTTCATAACTAAGCAGATTTGATGGTTATATTCTTTTCTGACAATGCTTTTGTAACGAATGCTGGGTCAAGTCTTGCAAATGCAGTTGGGTGCAATGTAAATGTCCATCCATTATCGCTTCGTTCGGCATTATTAATTGCAAATTCAACTGTTGCTTTTGTAATATTTGGAGAATCAGAAAATGAAATAGATGTTTTTTGTTTATATAGTTCAAATTCTTCAAGAGATTTGCACATATAGAACGTATAATAATATGTAGGACTTTCTCTAATTGAGAATTTTCCTATGATTTTTCTCATATTCGTTGCTTCTTGGAATGTTCTGTTGCCGCCAAAACTTATAAAGTTATTTCCTTGTACTGGAAGTCTTAACACTTCAATTTTAGATTTCATTGCGAATTGTTTTCCTCCCCTTATAAATTCTCTGTTAGGGTCAGCACCATACAAATATCCATTTTTTACAAAGTTTGTTCTGATTTCTGCTTGTGCGTATGTTTGTTCCATATCGTTTGCCATAATATCAGCAGATGTCAATGGATAACAAAGCATTTTTGGGATTTCCTCATCGGTTATATCATCAAGTCCATTATACGCCCAGAGACCAGTTTGTGGATTTCTTACAGCACCCAAATATTCGGCTTGAATTATTTGTTGTTTAGACAACTCGTTCACGACTTTTGCGACATCATTTGAACCTTCTGCGTTCGTTCCATCGAAGCCACCTACACCATTGATGTAAACCTTGCCGTCCTTTGTCTCGATTGCACCGTTCTTCTTTAGGTTGTCGTCCTCCATCACATTCTTCTTTACCCATTCAATCTCGTCAATCGTTAGGGTGCGGTTGAAAAGGATAAAATCATAAAGAGCAAAATTTGCTAATTCGCCACCAGGGAAAGACTTTCCTAAAAATAAATTTTTTGAATCAGTAGCATTTCCTATTGCTATTTCATTTCCATTATAAGACCCCTTTGTCTGGTAAACAAAAAAATCTTTTTTTGATAATGTTATAGGTGTAAATTTTCCAAAAGAAAGAGTAATGTTTCCACCATCTCTTTCTAATTGAAAAGCTCCTTGCTCAGACTCTGATACTCTTTTACCAGCAATTGCAGAAGTGTTTTCTTTGTGACTTAACCATCTTCTTTTCGCCATAACGGTATAGTCTGTAAGAATCGGCTGATTCTCAGAGATACCATAGTCGTCCACTCCATCAAAGACGAGCGCACCTTCGTAGAGTGGAAGAACATCAATTGTTACACTGTAGTCTCCAATTTTTGAAAATGAAAATCCTTTATAAAAAGTAGTATCTGAAGTATTTTCATATATGAAATCATATATTCCATCTGAGTTAATTACATGAATATTTGGTGTTTCTAGGGTTTGACCAGAAGATAATCCAAATACCTTAAATTTAAACTCCACTTTTTTCTTTGGAGGAATTGTAACAACAATGCATTGACCATGTGCTTTGATTGATGTAATGTGGTATGAATAAAAACCACTAACGACATCTGCTCTATCATGTTTTATATTGATAGATGTCAATGGAATAGCATATCCATTCATTCCAGACATTCCCTCTCCAGCAAATCCGTGCATTGTCATGTCAAGATGGTTCGGAGAAAAGTCCTTCATGATAAATGGCTCTCCTGCTTTGATGTCGATACCATTCTTCAAGCCTTGCCTTGATGGGTTGTACCAACATACAAGAGAGTCCATAAACCATTTAGGAAGTTTGCACTTTGCGTTGATTGTGCCCTCTACACGGTTAATG
>RCNI01001571.1_pt1 | contig 12120 bp, 8 predicted proteins | sample 2041151 | NCBI WGS metagenome assembly RCNI01 (sample SAMN09708214, study PRJNA481090) | feces metagenome | isolation source: feces | place: Antarctica: Albino Rookery
TGACAGCTTAAATCATACAATTCTGAGAACAAATCATTCAGAGCTTTCTTTCTGGCTTCCAAGCCGAACCGCTTTCTTGTTTGATTCAGCGTTTTCTTCCACTCAGTAAGGACTTCAGGATTTTGAAGAATCTTACGCAGTTCATTTTTAAGACTTTCATCCGTCAAATCACTGACTGCTCCAGATTCGCAAGTATCTACCATTTCCTGCGCACCGGATACATTTGTAGAAAGCAGCGGAACTCCTAAAATAGCCGCTTCTGTGGAAGCGGTCTGATAGCTTTCACTAAAGGAAGAACAGATATAAAGATCTGCCTTGGAAGTAAACTTATGGGGATTATCCTGTTTTCCCATCATAAAAACACAATCGGACATTTTCAAATTATCAATTGTCTGACGAATTGTTCTTTCTTCCGGTCCATTTCCTATAATCATAAGTCGGAACTTAAAGCCTTCCTGCTTCAAATCAGAAAGAATTTTTACCAGACGCTTATACCCTTTTTCAGGACTGAGGCGACCGACAACCACCAACAATGGTCCTTCCCCCTTCGGGCAGTCAGCCGGCTCTGCACCCATTTTGAGAATCAAAGTATCATTCAGCAGGTTATGGCAACACCTGACATCCGCTTCATAGGGCAGTTCGCTGCGGCAGCGTGCTGTATTGTCTTCTGCCACGCAAACCACCTTGTCAATATTCTTGTAGTACTGAGGATAATTGTTGTATCCATGCATCCAACAAACCTGCACTTTGTCTGCACGATGTGCATGTGCAATAATTCGTGTCGGTGTTTCACACTGAAACGCAACCTCTATATCATATGAATTTCCTACAAAATGGTGATACAGCCACGCTGGAGGTATAAATCGAACTAATCTGTTGAAGCCCTGAAAATAAAAGCCAAAAGCTTTTTTAATTTTGATGTTCGGCTTAAATTGGTCCATAATTACGTTTTCGCAACGATACACTGGCATAACTGTAATATCAAACTTTTCCGGATCAAGATTATTGCACAAATTTACCAATGAGCGAACAGTACCATCATTTACCTGTAAATGATTATTGATAAAGATTACTTTTTTCTTTTTCATTCTTATTCCTCCTCATACAGGAACTGAGGCAGCCGCTGTGCAATATAATCGGCCTCTTGCTGATGCTCCGGATGCTGAATCCAGTACCGAGTATTTTTAATGGAAACAGAAGGATCAAATGTAGTGCCCGGTCGGACATGTTGAGATTCGTCCAAGCCGACCCATTGTATCAGCGCATCCCGGGTTTCCTCAAAGTGATAAATCAGATCTTCAAAGCGAACCAAAATAATTTTTTCAGGGTCCCAGTGTTCCGCATCACGTGTGGAGCGTATATATTCAAACCATTTGCAGAAGGTCTCAATCTCCTGAGGCACGATTGGATCGTTCCAATCATATTTAGCCAGCAGATAAAGGTCTCTGGGATCTCGCTCCACTACAATGGCCTTGATATTATCGAAATATCGCATATGCCGCTCAATATTGCTGGAGGGCAAAATCTGATCCACCATAAGGAACGGTGCATTCTCCGGATTTGCCGCCTTCATCAGTGCTGTGGTATAGTCTCTGGTGCACTTTAGAAATTTTTCCTCTGTTGGGTGGGATGCCAATGTGGTCTCGTGCAGAAAAAACAGATGCCGGTCCGGCTGATTACGCCACAGCGTCCGCTGCATCACACGTTCAGGCAGTTTATTCCAGAATTCAAACCAGGGACCCCGGTCATAAAAATCATACTGCCAAAAACCCGGATATGAAAAATCTGTCAGTGCATCAATGTATTCATAAGACAGCTTTTTCCATTGGTTATGAAAGAACGGCTCATAGCGGTGAGCCAACCGATGATTGCCGTAGTAATCGACAAGTTTTCGATATCGCTTCAGGGCATGTCCTGAATTATGCCTATTGAAATTTTCGACCAGATTAAATTCCAGCTCAGAAATACCATCCGGGTCATGCGCAAATCGAAATTCATAATTTGTCAGCGATTTGACCCCACTATATTCCGAAATCAAATCGGTAACTGCACTTGACCCTGTCCCATAATAGGATGCACAAGTTAATATCGTCATAAGTTTTACCTCGCCAATCTCAGCAAACCCTGCAAGTCTGCCATTACAGCAGAACACAAGGCCGCATCTGAGATATCTTGTCCATTACTATTTACACTTTTCTAAACGAAAGCCTTTGCCAGCTGCTGTATTTGTCATTGCAACGCCTTGGAAACCTGCACCTTTCTCATGCCCAAATACTGAATAAAAAGCATCAGCAGGTACAGTGGGATAATTCTTGCATAGATCCAGCTAAGATAAATCGTCAGGTTCAAAACCATGATCGCACCTGTCCACGCCGCTGTAAAGGCATAGAAAAACATAAAATATGAATTGCTTTGCAGATATTTGCGGTCAAAGTACCGTACCAAAAAGACGGAGAGCACACTGAGCAGCGGAGCAAAAAGCGGCGTAAAATAGACCATACTCTGTCCAAGCAGCGGGATGATATTATCACCACCGCTGCCCCACCAACGGCCAATATACATATTGTACTGGTGAACCGAAGCATTATAACCATGGATCCAGTGGTTCACCATCGGCATATTGTTTACGATATCGTATTTCAAACAGGAGATATTGACGCCCCAGTCCTGATAAAGACCAATGGAGTTATTTACATTACAAGGACCTGCAAAATACGGGTCCAAAACGGAAACATCCAGTAGTTCCTTGACAGAACCTTGAAAAGATGCATTGCTTTCTGTTAAGAAGTCTGTATTTTTATAAATGCTGACAACTAAAAACACAGCAAGAACCGGAATACACACCATCACGACCATCTGTTTGATTTTATTGGGATATAACTTCATTAAAACATAAAACATGGCAGCAAACGAAATCATCGAGTACCATCTGGAAATTCTGGTTTGCCCAATAAAAATCAACAGCAGATATCCAAGGGACAGAAGCAGAACAGGCATTATGTGGCGAGGGTATTTCCGTTTAATCTGGAAACACCAGTAAATATACAACCAGGCGGAACAGGCCTGCCACAACATTATGACAATACCGGAATCTACTTCTTCTGCTTGATTTGAAATTTCCCCCTGGGTGATAAGTTCAAAGCCACCAACCAAAACAGGGTTTTTATAGACAATCAATGCCAGCAGCAATACAGATGCTATCGCAATAATTGCACCGTATCGGGACCCGTACAGTATCAACTTATCTTTCGTTTTCCACTTTTGTTCTCTCGCTTTTTGGTATCGGCCAGACAATACAATCGCCAGCATAACAGCCAGCTGCTCGTAAACCATCAGCCATGCAGCCATTACCAAATGGTCATGGTTACGAGCAAACTGAGACTGCTCCCCCGTCAGGTAGTACGCAAATGGAATAACCATGTATCGGCAGAACATTACAATATTCAGCACAAGCATACCCGGTGTATTTTTCAAGAAATTATAACGGGAGCAAACGATAAAAATCGCATAGTTTACCGTCAAGACCCAATAAGGTGCCGAGATTTTTTCATCAGCGATTGCAATAAAAACACATAAAATTGCCATTAAGCAAACGGCTATCTTAAAGTAAAGATCAAACCCGTTTCTTTTTCCGATTCTTATCCTAAACTCCATAACACCCTCAAATAAAATCCCTCTGCAGACGCACAATTTTGCGCCTGCTTATCTATATAAAATCTTATGGTACAGACGCATCAAAAACACCCATTTATATTTTAAGCTCCATTTTGCCAACAGCCCTTTATAATAGGAATTTTCATATTCTGATTTTTCGATTGCATTGCGATAATAAGAATCATTTATTTCACGAAGAATATCTTCTTTTATCTTCTGATATGATTCTTTTCTGTTAAATTGTGATACAGAAGCGTTAAACAAATTATGCACTACATTTCGGTAAATTTGTTTCTGAAAATCCTGCTCATCCATTGGAAGTTGATGCTCAAAATGCTGTGCAATCAAACGTGGACCACACCAACTAAATGCTTTTCTACTTTTCGTTGCAGATTCTTCATTCTGACGATAAAAGTACAAACATTCCTTTAACAAAACCATCGACTCCGCATAATAAATGCACGGTTTCACACAAGCATTGTCTTCTCCGATATCGACCTTGCAATTTTTAAGTTGATGATCTTCGTATAGTTTTCTTCTAAATGCTTTTGCCCATAAGCTAGGTGGAAAATATCTTCCATTTGAAGCTTCGATCAATGCCGGAAAAATTTTCTGTTCCATTTTAGCCTTATTATAAAATCCGCACTCGAAAGGAATATGATGTTCTTCATCCTTTCCGGCAAATCTCCAGATTGCTCCACAGCATACGATATCTGCATCGTATAATTTTATTACATTTGCAAACTGTTCCAAATAGTCGTCCGCTAACCAGTCATCTGCATCCACGCACACAATATAGTCTCCGCAAGCAACCGCAACAGCCGTTTGCCGGGCTAAGGACACACCTTGATTTTCTTTGTGAATCACCTTAATCCGTTGGTCTTTTTGTGCGTAATCGTCGCAGATAGCAGGGCAATGATCCGGTGAGCCGTCATCTACCAAAATCAGCTCAAAATTTTTATATGACTGGTTTGAAATGCTATCTACGCATTGTCTGATATACTTTTCCGCGTTAAAAATCGGTAAAATAATACTGAACAGTGGATTTTGCATTACTATTCACCCTTACACTGATTTCGGTATAGTCGTTGTGTAAATTTTCTTCATTTTTTCTCTTACATTCGTTACATTATAGTCTTTAACTTTTTGAACATTGTAGCGCCCAGTTTCTTCCAGATTTCGTTTCATCATCCGCTGCAATGTCTGTTTTATATCTTCTATATCATGCGGGTCAAATAGTTCTCCACCATTTTTATCAATCAAATCAATATTGCCTCGGATTTTACTGCAAACAACAGGCTTTCCGCAGGCCATAGCTTCCATCAGCGCCACCGAAAGCCCTTCACGAAACGAAGGAAACGCAAATAGATCTGCCGCCTGACAAAGTTCAGGAACATCGTTTCTGAACCCCAGCAATTTCACTCGATCCTCCAACTTCAAATCGGTAATCAAATGGCTGAGCGTTGCCTGTTGCTCCCCTGTTCCTGCAATCGTCAAATAAACCTGTGGGATATCTGCCACTGCTTGAATCAGCGATGCATGATTTTTGTTTTTCGTCATCTCGCCGACAGTAAGAACCCACACTTTATCTGCCGGGACTTTCAGTTCACAACGCTTTTGTTCATTCTCTCCCGCTTGTTTTCTTTCAAAACGCCCTAAATCAATCCCTACACCCGGTATATACTCTACACGCTTTGCGTGCATATATTTTTTTGCAAACAGGTAGTCTTCCTGATTGATCGTAATCAATGTATCAGTCATAAACGAGCAAAGCCATTCCACCGGAAAATATACCAGCCAGTTGATCAGTGGTGCGCCTTTGAAAAAATGGAATCCATGTGCCGTATACAAGACTGGTTTTACACCAGCCCTGCTTGCCGCAAGTCTTGCTAATACACCGCCCATTGGTGTGTGACAATGTACACCATCATACTTTTCTGCCCGAAGAAGACGCACCAGCTGTCTTAACGCTTTTGCATTTTTCATCAACCGAAACGGCGACCTGTCACAGTCTATCTGATGCACTTTCACATTTGCGCTTTCCATGATTTCCAAAGCGTTTCCAATCACATGATCTTCTTTATAATTCGCAGCACAGTGGACTTCATAACCCATGTTCTGCAGCAACTTGATATCATTCAATTCAAACTGAACAATGAATCGAATATTGTGTGCTACAATTAAAATCTTTTTCATTTTATGGTACTCCAGATTCAACATTTTTATGGAAGAATTTTCTTTTTGTATCACACCATTCCAAACGCGATCTGTGCGTTTATAGTCTGCATTTATTACAAGAATTTTTCTCCGAAGCTTCGTCAACGATGCCTTCGTGTTTGATTACTTGAATTGCCGTTTGCCACAGGATCTTGCAGTCAAGGGCAAAAGAAATATTCCGCACATAATCCCGGTCCCAGCGCACTTTATCATAGTTTCCCATTTTATCGCGACCGTTGATTTGTGCAAGGCCTGTAATGCCGGGCTTCAGCTGATATATGCCATAATAAGTTCTCAAAAAATGTACTGCTTCTTCTCGCCTGATCAGTGGTCTTTCTCCAACCAGACTCATGTGTCCGCACAGAACACAAAACAGCTGCGGCAGTTCATCCAAGCTTGTCTTACGAATAAATTTTCCAACCTTGGTGATATACTGCTCTGCATCCGTAAATTCAATGGTTCCCAGTTCGGGTGTTCCCTGCTTCATACTGCGGAACTTATACAGCATAAATGGATCACCGTTCTGACCAATGCGCTCTTGTTTGAAAATGATGCTTTCTTTCGGAGAATCTATCTTAATAACGATCGCAACCAGCAAGAATATCGGCGCCAGCAAAACAAGTGCCGCCAATGAAAGTGTAAAATCAAATACCCGTTTTAATTTCAAATAAGCCGCCTGTTTCGGTGTAAGAATAACTTGATTTGCTTGAATCAACTTATCCAGTGCGCTAGTTATAACCTCTCCCATCGTTTTCTCTCTTTCACTAACCCATGCGCTCTTATAAAACAACCTTCCATAAGCATTTTCTCTCATTTTGAGTTTTCTTTTTACAATCCTGTCATACGCAAACAGAGTTTACCTATTCAGGTATTCTGTGCCATCGCAAAAGCGAAAAATCAAAACAAATCCAACGCCTCATTTTGCCAATTCTAAAAGAGTATATCTGCTAAGTTATAATCCAACGGATTCGTTTGTTGCCGCACGATATCCTTTTGCTTATCAATCCGTTTGCTTACCGTAGAAGAACTCATTCAGGATCTTTGCATTGGCATCAAAATCAACCGCAATCATCTTTCTGCCATCTTTACCCACGCTATTCCAACAGGTGTCCTTTGTGGGAACCGTCATCTGCTCCATCTGCACGCCACTTGCCAAAAATTCCGGAGCTTCCAAAATCAGCTTCGTAATTTCACCCTTGGTAAGATTGGTCTGGATCATCGGCAGAATCGTATCTGCCAGCTTATTGATGGTCAGCATGTCAGAGCTCACCACCTGGTTCAAGGCAGCCTGCACCACAGTGCGCTGCCGTTCGATTCGTTTCCAGTCACTGTCAATTTTACGCATGCGTGCATAGCACAATGCAGCCTCGCCGTCCACATGATTCAGGCCCGTTTTGACCGTCTGGATTCCTTCCTCTTTCATATAGTTCACTTCTGGGTCGGTGAGGTTCAAATCAATGCCGCCAATTGCATCAATACCTTCTTCAAACATGTGGAAATTGATGCGGATATAGTGGTTTACGTTGACCTTAAAGCAATCTCGGACCGTCTGCATGGTCAGAGCAGCACCACCGTAACGGAAGGTATGGGTAATCCAGTCATCATTGCGGCCAGGGACCGGCACACCGATGCCGCGCTCAATACTGACCAGCTTTATTTTATGATCGCGTGTGTTCAGGCTCAGGATCATAATAGAATCCGCACGGGCGTTATCACTGAAACTCTTGCTTCGCTCGTCCGTGCCCAACAGCAGGATGTTAATGACATCTTCATCTTTCAGAATCTCACCTGTGGCTGCATTGCCCTTTGCGTCGTCCCCGCCGGGACCTTCGCCCATGTCCGGAATATCCAAACCGTCCAACGGCAGTTCCAAGTTCGTGTCGATTTCCCGCTTTCCGTCATCGAATTGCAGCAAATCCAGCTTTCCCTGATAGTAAAGCCAACCGCATCCAAGCAGTGCAACCAGAACTACGCAGACAACACCTGTAATCAGCCATCCGCGCTTGATTTTCTTTTTCGCGTGTTCATGTTTATGTATCACTTCCACTTACCTCCAACAAATCGTTGATCTGTTCACGTTCGTTTGTTGCCCCTATTTATACTATAAAAGTATCAAAGCGAACCAGCAGCTTCCGTCTTACCAGTGCCTTTGCCACATATTCATGGTAAAGACATCCCGCGGCCGAAATCTCCCGCGCGTTCCCGCAAGATTGCTTCGTAGCGATTGCACCGTATTCGACTATAAAGTATAGCTTTTTTCACACGCAAAATCAATTTTCGTATCGCTTGATAAAAGGCTATTCTTTTTCAAAAACTGTCGAATTTTTCCATTTTTCAGCGTTCATTCTGGAGCAAAAACGACAATCTATCATCTTGCATTTGTTCTATATTTTACGACTTTGTGCATTTTTCATCCATTCCAGCCACTATTTTACACTATTTGCTGAAATTTCTTTTTTTACCTATTTTACCTGTTTTTCAGAGAAAGTGCACTTTCCGCAAGCTGCATTTTATATTTATTGCTTATTTTAACAAATGAATCATCCGTCATGCCATGCGGTCTTACAACAATTATCTATCTCCCGAGTTCTTTTTCTATAAAAGAAAAAGCACCTCATTGCTGTGCCGTAAGGATACCGACGAACAAAAAGGTGCTTTGTGATTGCGCTGCTCAAGACTGCGAAGTGATCTGGGGGATACAGCCTGCCAAAAGCTGTTCTGCCTGGCATGTCAACTCCTCCAGGGTAATCGGCAGTTTTCCTGTAAACCATGTCCGATACAGTGTAGCAAGACCGCCTGCACAAAAACGAATCGTCAGGCAGTATTCCTCATGGCTGCCAAAACCGAAATGTTCCTCATGCTGCATCAGATAGTCCAATACCAGCCGGATCAGTCCGTCCTCCATCTGCGCAGAGGCACTAGAGTTCATTACCTTACGGCAGAAGTCCATATCTTCTTCCAGAATTTCGCGGATCGCCAGCAGCATTACATGGGGTACATCCGTCAGCTGCTGCCCAGAGTCAAATGCAACCTGACGGATGCGCCCAAAAACCTGCTCGATGAGGTAGTGCAGCACGTCCGGAATATCGGTGTAATGTGCATAAAATGTACCCCGATTGATTTCTGCCCGCCGGACCACATCGGTTACTGTAATTTTATCCAATGGCTTCTCCTGCAGCAAATCCCCCAGTGCTCTGGTAATCAGCTTGCGGGAGCGAATCGCACTACGATATTCTGCTTTTGCCATGTACGGGTTTCCTCCTTTGCGTCTAAAAACAGACATGATGTAGAAATCTGTATAAAATTGTTACTTTTACATGATTTTTGTCTGTTGATTCCTTTTCCGCAGACTATTATAATAAGCTCCGCAGTAAAAATCAATAGTTGTCTGATTTTACGCCTTTGCACGATTTTATACATTTGTAAGAAAGGAGTTCACTATGGACCAAAAGGAAGCTCCCAATGGCTTTTTCCAAAAGCTGGCCCGCTTTATTGTGGATAAGCGATACCTGTTTTTCCTGCTGTACGGTTTTGCCGTCATGTTCTGCTTGTTCGCCATGAACTGGGTCAAGGTAGAAAACGACGTTACAACCTATCTGCCGGACGATACCGAAACCCGGCAGGGTTTGACAGCGATGAACGAAAACTTTTCCACCTACGCAATGGCAGAACTGATGATTTCCAACATCACCTACGAAGATGCTGTATCGATACAGGAGATGCTGGAAGAAATCGACGGCGTGGACATCGTTAACTTTGACGACACGCCGGACCACTATCAGAACGCCACTGCGCTGTACGATTTGAACTTTTCCGCAACGGAGGATGACCCACTGGTTTTGGCGGCTATGGATACCATCCATGAAAAGCTGAAAGGCTGGGATGTATCCATTGACACCACCATCGGCTACGATGAGATTGCCGAGCTGGACCACGAAATGAACAGCATTCTGGTGGTTGCCGTCATCATTATCATTGCGGTACTGACCCTGACCTCCCGCTCTTATGCCGAAGTTCCTGTACTGCTGATTACCTTTGGTGTTGCAGCCCTGCTGAACATGGGCACCAACTTTCTGTGCGGCAAAATCAGCTTTATTTCCAACTCTATTGCGGTGGTCCTTCAGCTGGCACTGGCCATTGACTATGCCATCATCCTGTGCCACCGCTTCTCAGACGAGCACGAAACCAAAGATGTCCGCACGGCCTGTATCGACGCACTGGCCAAGGCTATCCCGGAAATCAGTGCTTCTTCTCTGACCACCATCAGCGGTCTGGCTGCACTTTCCTTTATGAAATTCACCATTGGTCTGGATATGTCCATTGTCCTGATTAAGTCGGTGCTGCTGAGTATGCTCAGCGTATTTACCCTGATGCCTGGTCTGCTGGTGCTGTTCAGCCCGCTGATCGATCGGACCCAGCACAAAAAACTGCTGCCGGATATCACGCCGGTGGGTAAGTTTGCTGTTATGACTCGTTACATTATGCCTGGTGTGTTTGCAGTCGTTCTGGTGGGTGCTTTCTGGCTTTCCAACCAGTGTCCCTACTGTTACAGCTACACCGATGTATCTACTGCAAAAATGTCTGAACGGCAGGTTGCGCACTTCCGTATTCGGGATGCCTTTGGCTCCTCCAACATGGTGGCACTGGTGGTACCCAGCGGAAACTACGCCGCCGAGCAAGAATTGTTGCAGCGTCTGGAAGAACGCCCTGAGGTCAAGAGCACCATGGCACTATCCAGTATGGAGGCCATGGATGGCTACATGCTGACCGATGCCCTAACGCCCCGGCAGTTCTCAGAGCTGATTGGTTTGGACTACGAGGTTGCCCGTGCACTGTACAGTGCCTATGCACTGGAGCAGGATCAATACGGACAGTTTTTGAACGGCCTGACGGATTACGAAGTCCCGCTGTTTGATATGTTCCTATTCTTAAAGGAACAGATGCAGTCCCACAACATGACCTTTACCGGTGAAACCCAAGAAACCTTGGACGATCTGTTCGAAAAGCTGGATGCCGCCCGTGCCCAGATGCAGAGCGACGACTACCACCGAATGGTGGTGTTCCTTACTCTGCCGGAAGAAAGCCCGGAAACCTTTGCGTTCCTGGATGAGATGCGCGGCATCCTGAGCGAATATTACGACAGCGACTATTACGTCGTGGGCAACTCTACCAGTTCCCGTGATCTGGCATCCTCTTTCGCCGGAGACAACCTGCTGATCAGCGTACTGTCTGCATTGTTTGTCATTCTGGTCCTGCTGTTCACCTTCCAGTCGATTGCACTGCCGGTCCTGCTGATTCTGGTGATTCAGGGCAGTATCTGGATCAACTTCTCCATTCCTACCATTCAGCAGATTCCCTTGTACTTCCTGGGCTACCTGATTGTAAATGCCATTCAGATGGGCGCAAACATCGACTACGCTATCGTGATTTCCAGCCACTATCAGGAACTGAAAGGCCAAATGCCCCACAAGGAAGCCATTATTCAGGCTGTGAACTGCTCCTTCCCCACCATTTTCACCTCTGGCAGCATCATGGCATCGGCTGGTCTGCTGATTGGCAATATGTCCGCACAGCCCGTCATTGCTATTATGGGTACCTGTCTGGGACGCGGCACGATCATTTCCATCCTGCTGGTTCTGGGCGTTCTGCCTGCTATTCTGGTGCTGGGTGATACCGTGATTGAAAAGACCAGCTTCAAGCTGAAGGGTATCGACCGCAAGACCCATAGTGCCACCGGCTCTGTAAAGCTGAAAGGCCATGTGCGTGGCTATGTATCCGGTATGGTGGATGCTGATTTCAACGGCACTCTGCAAGGCGATTTGAACGCCTCGATTTCCACCGGAAATGTTTCTGTAAATAACGAAGGAGGACAGCAAGATGAATAAGCACCTGCAAACGATCCTTGCGCTCCTGCTTTCTCTCTGCTTACTGGCAGGGTGTGCCCTGCCCGCTTTTGCCACAGAGGAAGCACCTGCTCCCCTGCAAATCACCTCGACGGAAGAATTTCTACAATTTGCAGAAGCCTGCCGTCTGGATGCATACAGCCAGGGGCTGACCGTAGAACTGCAAAATGATTTGAACCTGTCCGGCACAGGCTTTGCCGGCGTGCCCATCTTCTGCGGCAGTTTCAACGGCAACGGATACAGCATTACTGGGCTGTCCCTTACCACAGAGGGTTCTGCACAGGGTTTGTTCCGTTATGTGGCCAAGGGCGCCGTCATCGAAAATCTGAGCGTCTACGGCACCGTT
>RCNI01001572.1_pt1 | contig 12114 bp, 4 predicted proteins | sample 2041151 | NCBI WGS metagenome assembly RCNI01 (sample SAMN09708214, study PRJNA481090) | feces metagenome | isolation source: feces | place: Antarctica: Albino Rookery
GATAAAGATAATTCATATACTTCCTTATCTAATAAGTTATCTGGAACATCTTTAGCAATAATTCTTTGGACTAAACCTTCCACAATAGCAGTCTTACCAACACCTGGTTCTCCAATTAAAATTGGGTTGTTTTTAGTCTTTCTTGAAATAATTTCAATAATTCTTCTAATTTCTTCTTCTCTACCAATAATAGGGTCTTTATTTCCACTAGCAAATTCTTTATTTAAGTTTCTACCAAATTGTTCTAGTGCGCTTGGAGCACCTTGTCCTGAATTTTGTTTAATATTCATAACTAACCTCCTGTTAATTAAATATCGATAACTTTATTTTATCAAATTTTAATAAATTAGCAAACTAAAAGATTGATTGCTAATTGAGTTTAGATATTAATATCTGGCAATAGATTCTGGAATATCCTTATCTTTTAGGATCTTTCAGTAATAGAATAATAAAACACCAATCATTACTCCAATTATTGCTAATGAAGCTATTGGAAGATATCAAGTTAATGAAAGATTTAATAGAATATTTGAGAATGAATACACAAATTCAGTGAAGATATTAAACAATAAATAAGATAAACCTATTGAAATTCCTACTGAGAAGATTAATGATGGGATAAAGATTGAAGTAAATGTGACAGTATTTTGGACATCATCATATCCTAATGCTTTTAATATACCAGCAATTGCTAACGAAGAATAAAGTAAATCTAAGGCAATTGTTACTGCTGAGAAGATAGAAATAATAATGATAATAGCTAAGATAATGTTTAATAAAGTGTTAGTTAGGTTAGATGTATTGTCAAATAATTGTTCAAACATAGCCTTTGCACCAACATTGTGAATAGTTGAGAAGAATACATCATCTCCATAATTTCCAATTAAACTATTTAAAACGGTTCCAGTAACATTTTCAATAATATCAGCTGGTTTTGCACTTGGATTAGCTGCTTTATAGTCATTAATTAATTTGTTAATATAATCATTTAATTGAGTTATATCACCTTGAGTTTTAGATGCATCAACAAATCCTAATGCATATGCCAAATCCTTTTTACCTTGTTTTAAATAATTTTCAGTTGGTTCAGTAATTGTTGCTGTTTTAGTTAAACCAATACTTTTTTGAACAGCTGTTCTTTGAGTTGGTTTATTAGCAAATTTATCATCAGCAATTCCAAGTCCTGCAATTGAATATAGTGTTAATGTGTTAGAAACAATTTTTGGATTTTCACTTGAAGTAAAGAATGCATTGAACGGATCAATTTGATAACTTGGTAATCAAGATCAAGTGTTAGTCTTTTCATCTAAGACTTTCTTTTGAGGATCATAATATGCATGAGAAAGAATCTTAGGATTATCTAAGTTTAAAAATTTATTTGCAACTCTTTGGTTGATATAGAATTCAGGGTTTTGTGCTGAACGGTAAATTCCTTTAATTTGTAATTTATAAGTTCTAGAGTTAATGTCAGCTCCAAAAGCATTATTAGTATTGTATCTAGTTGCTTCATTCATTGGATCAATTTCAATAATATCTCCAATCTTAAGGTTATATTGATATGCAGCTGATTTATTAATAATTAATGGTTGAGGTTGATTGGTATCAATATATCTGTATATTCTGTGAATAGTAGAAGGTCTCTTATCTGTGTTCATAGACATAGGAATTTCTTTATCATTAATGATTAGTAAATCATTTAAATTTTCTTCTTTATCATTCTTTAGCTGAACCTTTTTAGAGTCTGGTTTAATTCCAATCAATTTTATTGGTTCATTATCATTAATACCACTTACAGCTTTTGAATTTACATAAGTGTATGTTTCATCATCTTCATCCATACAAATGTTGTCATAAACAAGTTTATAGAATAAATCACTATAATGTTTTTCTGTTGGCACAGACATTAAATAACCCATTGCTGCTATGAATTGTGGTTTCATTTGAACTTTAAGAGGTCCAGTTCCTGTACTGCTTAATGTGTAGTATTTACCAGTTTCATTATCTTTAAAAATAATTTTATTTGGGTCAGAAGCATCAGGAACTTCAATGATAGTTTTACTATCTAATAAGATTTGCTTGATAGTCTTATTTTCTACTCAAGCAGTATTTCATGTAGGGAAAAGTTTTAAAACTTCAGGAGTAAAGTAAATGGTTGGATCATTAAAAGCTGTTTGCATTAGTTCAGTAGTTAATTTCTTAGAATAGTTTTGAACATTTTCAGGTGCTAAAGAACGAGCGATATCTCAAGGGTTATTACCTGCAGCTTCAGCATCTGTAAAGATTTGTGTTGACATCTTATTTTTTAAATAATTAATATCATCAGTTTGTCATGTACCATCATTAATAGAAGGCATTAAGTTATTAACTACTAATCCAAAAGCATTAAGGTTCATAGATTGATCCCCTCTAAAATAATTTCACAAAGTATCAATTGGTGTATCAGTGCCGACTGAAGCTAATCCTTTAGTTTTTCCATATGTTGTATCAATTGAACTTACATTAAAGTTCAATAATTGTTTTTTATCATCAAAGATAGGCTTACCAACATTTTCAAAAGTACTTCTAAAATATTGTCCACCTTGTAAGGTTGGCGTTTCTAATTCAAAGTTCATGTTGTAATGTTTATCTACATAAGTTATTTGTTTTGTTTGTTCAAATTTACCACTTGAACCAAAAGCAAAGATTAATCCAGTTGATGATAAAGATAACATTGTTATTAAAACAATTAATCTACTCATAGAACTAAATGCAATTGAACATCTGAATTTTGATAAGATATCCATTTTAGGAAAAGGTTTCACAACAAATTTAGAGAAACGCGAAACAGTAAATTTAGATGATTCGTTCATCAATCTTCCTGGAGGTCTTTTAATAATACCAGTTGTTGTTGCCACACAAACTGTAGCAAGAATTGCAAACGGAATAAAAATAGCTCCTAATAATAGAGGCACACTAAATGCTGAAATAGAGGTTGGGATGACTCAATAGAAAGAATAAATGCTAACAGCAAAACCTTGCGTTAATCATGCAATTAAATATCCTAATCATCCACCTATAAAACAAGGTAAAATAGCAAATAGTGAAGTTGATCAAATAATACTTCTTTTTTGGTATCCATTACTTCTTAAAATAGCTAAAGATACTTGGTTATCTTTAATGAATTTCTTAAGCATAATAATAAAGATAATAATTCCTAAAACTAAAATAAAAATTGATAGAGTATTACTAATTACTACTTGAATTTCAACTAATTTTGGTAAGAATAATAATCTAACAGCAGTTGGTTGCATAGTATTATTAGGGTCATCAGCAGCAAAAGCTCATGTTTGTCCAGCAGTAGTCATATATTTTGGTATTTCTTTATTAATATTTGCTATTTCACTGGTTAATAATTCTTTAGTACCATCAAATTTTGCCACAATATAACTATCAACAGGATTAGAGCGGTTTGCATTTAATGCATTATCAAATCCACCTTGAGTTGTATATAATAAAGCTTCTTCATGAATATTTGGAGTAATTCTTTCGAAAGAATATACTGGATACATAAAGTCTGGAGTAATTCCAGTTCCTACAACAATATAAGGTAAACTATCAACATAAACCTTACATTCTTCAGGAATCATTGCCATTACTTTATTTTCAAATTCAGTTTCACTTAAATATGTGTCTTTTGCCAAATACTTTTTGATATCTTGATATCATTCATTAGGAATCATCTTCTTATTTTGATCTTGTAAAACATAATCAGGAACGACTGCAAATTGTGAACCATAATTAATAATGTTTCCAATAATTTTTGGCATTGAAAAATCTTTATAAATTTCAAAGTTTAAACGGTAACCTTTAGATAATAAGGGACGGTAATTAGGTTGTGATTTATCAATTCATGAGATAACTCATGTTCCTAAATTATTTTGAATCTTTGATAATTTATTACTAAAATCTGGAACTACTACTCTTGATAACATAAGAGGTGTTGCTAATGTTGGAGCAGGAGCAGTAGGATCAATTACTTGTAAATTGATTGGGTCAGATGTTTGCACTAAATTTAAACCTAAAAAATCCTGATCAACTTCAACTTTAAATGGTTGATTATTATCAGTTAATTTACAAGTATATTCAAAATGAGGTGTTGTAGTAGTTGCAACAACTTCACTACCTAATATTCATTTATAAGTAAGACAAGATACAATTGAATTAGTAGCATCAAGTGTTGCATTAAATTCCATTTTATCTCCAGGATGAAATTGCTTTGTTGCATCAGTTAAATTTAAAGTAACTCCATTAATTCCAATATCTGGGTGGAAGGTTCCTGGGATAGATTTTGATGGATAGAAGAAATCCTTAATTTTTCATCAATTAGCAGGATCATAAGGATCATAAGCATTTCATGAAGTTTCTTTATCAGCAAATGCAGCTAATTGCTTATTAGGTGTATCAAAGGTTTTTAATAAATTAATTGCCGATAATGGATCTTCTGTATTGTTAAATCAAGATGCAGTTTTACTATCAGTTCAATAAGCTTTGGTAGCTAAATATAACAATTCTCTTCTAGCTTCAATTCTTTCTTTTACATTATTAGGGTTAGCACTACTAGCTGGAGGTAAAGTAGTAGGGATGATTTCTGCTAATTCTACTAATCTTGTGAAATCAAAAGTATCATCATACAATCCATTTCCTTCATAGATGACTAATTTATCAACATCATAGTTATTGTCATAAGCAATTACTTTCATTGCTTTACCATTAGCAGTATTGGTATAGTCTAATGAAGTAAATTCTCTAAAAGTTAAATGAGATTGACTTTTTAATCAATCTTTAAATTGTTTTTCATTTTCTAGTTTTGCTTGTTCTTTGCTAAGTTCAGGTTGTCCCTTTACTGTAGTTGCATAATTTTCATTAATTACAATATTGCCTAGATTTCCTTCATTAACTAATTTGTTATAAGAACCTTGTAAATTATTTGATAGTAATAATAATGCTAATAATAAAAAGACTCCAATGGTTGATAAAATAGTTAGTAAAATAGTTGATAACTTATTTTTGAAGCTATATCTAAACAATGATTTTATTAGATATCACATGTTTACTCCTTAAAATTATTGTTCAAGATAGACTTAAAAGTTATCACTTCAAAAAATATTTAGAAGCAAAATAGTCATTTAGTAAGAAAGAAAATAAATTGATTAGAATAAAACTAATAAAGTAATTTCTTAATTGAATATATTTATTTAACATCGGATGTTCTACAAGTAAAAAATTAGATTCTTCACAAAAAGCATCATTAAATAAGGTAAAGAAAAAAGGAAATAAGAACAAATAAGAAATAAAAAAAGCAAAATATTTTAAACATTCTGATCAAGAGAATTGTTTTGAAAAAATAAGTTTAATAAAACTCATTCCAAAAAGAGCTAAAGATATTAATGATGGAAAGATAAAGAATAATGGTAAATTAAAAGCAGATAATGAAAAAACAGATTGCATAAGTGATGCAGAGTCATTAAGAATTACTTTTTGATATTTATCAAAACTAAACAGACTATTCTTCATATTTTATTATTATATAATAATAAAAATAATTACCTATTTTTTTGTCTAAAGCGGAGTTTTTTTGAGGTAAAAATAACAGGTTACAAAAGATTAAATTTTGATAGAAAAATACAATAAATTTTTTTGCTAAAAAAGTATTGTTTTTAAAAATTGTATATACATATACAAATATTTTTATTTTTTATTGAATAGTGCTACAATATTCCATATGTCTAGATTTACAAAATATTTTAAAAGTGAATTTATTGGTAAATTATTTTCAAGCAAAAAGAAAATAATTAAATTTATTGCTATTTCTTTTGTACCTTTCCTATATGGATTTGTGTGTATTTATGCTTTTTGAAATCCAGTTGGTGAAATTGGTGCAGTACCAATGGCAATTGTAGATAATTCAAAAAGAATTGATTTAGTAATTGGAAAAACAGCTGACCACAAGGTTGTAATTGGTGAAGCGTCTGATAATCCAGAAGACTTTGATGAAGTTACTGGACTACCTAAAGTCGTTATGATGAAAAATTTGTATGGTAAAGAATTAATAAAACCAGAAATGACATGAGAAGATGCTGAGTACAAATATATTGCTATTAGCGAATGTGATACATACATTAAGAATTATTCATTTGTAGAATCTTTCTTAAGAGGTTGAGGAGGAACTGGTAATACTGAATCCGTCATCTCAAGAAATGAAAATAATACTTTCACAATTAATTTAAATGAAGAAAATCAACTACATAATGTAGCTTATTTTAACAATTATAATGGTGCTCCAAGTTATGTTGCAGGACCTAATGGTTCTTCTGGAGTTCCTGGAGATGTTGTAACTACTAATAATACTCGAGCTGATACTATTGCTAATTATGATCCTAATATGATCAACACTACAAACAATACTATTGGAGCTTGAAAAGTTAACAATGAAAATTATTGATTACAAATTCAAATACCAACTGACTTCAATGATATCTTTGCAAATGTATTAACAAGTATGTACAATGATAAGTTAAATTTATCTATTGATCCTAGTCTTTCTCCTGAAAATAAAAAACTTCTTAAAGAACAAAGAATTGCTAATAAATGAACTAATCAATTAGATCAATTAAAAAATAGTCCAATTAATATTTGAACAACTTTTAAAAAGAATTTCTTATTTGGACAATTTATGAAGGTATTTAACGAACTTAAATCTTCAATGGTAATTGATTTTTATCCTCGTTTAATTACTCAAACTATGATTAATGTTATTTCTGATGTTTATAAATCTAATTTACAAGATTATGAATTTACGCCATCACAAGATGCAACCATTACATTCCCAACTGATGGAGTACCATTTCATAATGGTACTAGAGGAGCTAGTAAAGCTACATCAAAATTACAAACTTATAATTTAAAAGCTGGTAATGCTATAGTTTTTAGAAATGATGAAATTAAAGCAGCTGTTGCTAATAATTTAGATGCACAAGGATTAAGTGAAGATGCTGCTAGTGTAAGAAATGTAAAGACATATGAAGGTAATACTACTAATTTAACTTCTGATGGTGGTGATTGAGAAGTTACAGCTAATGGTTCATATATTGATACAGTTGAATCTATTATTACTCCGGTCTTGGATGCATTAATTACTCCAACTCCAACTCCTGATGAACCAACTGTTGAGGAACCAACTACATATGTTGCTCAATTAATGAGTGATGAAACTTCTCAACCATCTGCTAGAGGATCAATTAGTTTTGAAGTACTAACTAAATATTTAGAAAACAAAATGTTTTTAACATCTTTTTTTGAAAGAGACTTTGGATCACCTAATTTATATGGAACATGAGATACAGGTTCAATGCCAGTGAAACAAATTTATGAAGACATGGATTCAACAGTTGCTAATCTAGTTAAAATACTTCAAAATAAATCTGATTTTTCAACCTTATTTGGTGCTCCTACTAACTTTATAGAAAAAATAAATCTTGCTAATGCCAACAATAAAATCACTCCTAAAAAAAGTTCATTAACTGCAGATGAATTTGCAAAAATCACTCCTGAAAACTTACTATCTAAAATTAAAATCGATGGTATTTCTAAAAGTGATATGAAGAACCTAGAAGTAATTGACTTTAGTGCTACAAGTCCTTCTATTACTTTTAAGATAAGTAGTTACGGAGCAATCTCTGATCCAATAACAGTTTCTTGAACTGTAGATGGTACTGCACCAGCTCCAACACCAACACCTAGTCCTGATGTTGTGTTAATTAATAAAATTAATACTGCAATTGCTGAAAAAGGTATTACCCCTAAAGCAGAAACTATCACCTCTGCTCAATTTGATGAAATTTCAGCTGATAATATCTTAGACAAAGTAGATATTAAAGGAATTACAAATAAAGATAAAACCAAATTAAATGTAATAGACTTCAACAATACTAACAAACCTACCATTACTTTCAAATTAGCACCTAAAACTACTACAAGAGTAAGTAATGCTAGTAATTTAATTAGTATTACCTGAAAGATCGAAGAATCTGCTCCAACCCCAGTTCCTACACCAAGTGAAAAAACTTTAATTGAAAAAGTAAATGAAGCAATTGCTGTTAAACAAGTAACTGCTATCAATAATGTTATTGATTTTGATACTTTCAATGGTATTGATGCAAACAACTTATTACAATACATTAACATCCAAGGAATTACTGATGATGAAAAGACTCAATTATCAGTTGCTACTGATAGCTTAACTAAAACAGATAATAGTATTACTTTCATCCTACAAGATAATGCTGGAAACAAAACTAACCAAGCTACAGTTGTATGAACTGTAACACCTAAAGAATTAAGTATTATTCAAAAAATCAATAATGGTATTGCAAGTATTCAACCAATAAAGAGTGATATTGATGCTTCACAATTTGCTACTATTACCGAAGATACTTTAATTGAAAATATTACTCTACCAGCTGATATTACTCCAGAAGATAAAGCTAGCTTGCATGTTTCTCCTAATGGATGAAGTAAAACTAGTAATACTATCACTTTTAAATTAACAGCTAATGGAGAAGATTCTGATTTAATAACATGTACTTGAAATGTTACATCTTTAATCGATGTTGTGAATAATAACATTTCTGCAATCACACCTAATACTGATACAATTTTTCAATCAGATTATAACGGTATTACAAATGAAAATTTACTATCTAAAATTACTATTCCAAATATTTCTAGTAAAGAAAAAAAACTATTAACAGTTAAAGATTTTAGTAAAGAATCACCAAATAAAGTTAAATTTACCCTAACTGACGGAGTTACTACAAGTAACGAAATAACTGTAACTTTTAAAGTGAGAAATTTAATTCAAGAAGTAAATGATAACATTGATCAATTTAAACCAAAAAAAGCTGACATCACCACAGCTGACTTTGATGCAATTAATGAAAATAATCTTTTATGAAAAATGACAAATCCTATAAATTATTATGTTGAAGTTCCTGGAATTATTAACCACACAACTGAATTAGGAAAATTAAGTGTTGTTGACCTTACTAAAACTAGTCCTTCAATTTCTTTTTATCTTCAGGATGATGTTGGAAACAAATCAAATCAAATTACTGTAACTTGAAATTCTGTTACTACTGAACTAAGTAAAATTGAAAAAATAAATAATGGTTCAATACAAATTAATCCAGATAATAAAAAAGTTAAAGACCAAGCAACTTTTGATGGTATTACTGCACAAAATTTAATTAAGAACAAATATATTTCTTCTCCTCAATTAAATTATGGATATTTGGGTAGTCTTGGTGACTGAAAAGATTTAAGTGTTAATGGTGACATTACTAAATCTGGAAAGAGCATTACTTTCAAATTAGAATGTAATGGAGAAGTTTCAAAAGAAATCACTGTAACATATGATTTCCCTGATACTCCTGAAGCGGCAACTTTTAGCTTAGTAGATGCTACAACTTTTGCTAACCCTACTGCTACAGCACCAACAACCCCTAAATCACCAGCACCTTTTGCTGATGTTTCTACTCCTGCATATGTAATTACTACTGCTGATGAATGAAGTAACTATATTTCTAATATCGGTACCTCTTTAAAATCATTAGTAATTAATGCATTCCCTAAAAAACCTCATGCTACAGCACCGCCAGTTTCAGAAGCTACTCCAGCTCCTAGTACAAATCCAAATGCTCCACAACCTAATACTGAATTAATTACTGATGGAGTAATTGGTGATGGTGATTTAGCAGTATATGGTATTGGTTTAGGACAATTCTTCTTATTCATTAGTGTTTGAGTAGGTGTACTAATGTTAACTTTCGTATTAGATAGAAAACGTAGAGGAGATGCTGCAAAACCAGAACTTTTATCTCAAAGTGAAATTTATGCAAAGAAAAAAGTTACTCGTTGAATAAGATTCAAAGAAGCTTTTGCTTGATATGGTTCTAAGATCATGACAATGATTATTATGGTAACTATTCAAGTAACTATTTTATGTTTAACTCTTTATGCATTAGGATACTATGTGATGGGAATCACTTTCTTATGGTTGTATTTACAACTCTTGTTTAGTGGATGAGTCTTTGCTATCTTTATCGGTTCATTATGAATGTTCTTTAGAGATGATGTTATTGGTAAATTTATTGCCATTTTATTCTTGATTGTTAATTTATCTTCTGGTTGAGGTACATTCCCACCATATATGCAAGCACCTATCTTCCAATGATTAAGTTACATCGCTCCATTCACATATTCTATTAAGAATATAGGTGCAATTGTTTATGGTATTGGTGTTGTTGGTAATAATTGACAAGATATTAGTTTCATTTTAGGAAACATTGGTATTTCATTAATTTATGCGGTGATTGGTCTAGTGATTGGTATGTTTGGTTGTATGCGTCTTACTAAGATGCAATTCTATGGATCTAGAAATAAAAAGAAACTGGCAACTGCTATCATGGAACTTAATGGTGGAATTACTATTGAATATGATAAACAAGGAATCAGTTCTTGATGAGCTCCTAAGCAAGATTTCCAAACTTGTTATATTAAATATAAGACTGGACTAACTCATGAATATTCTTATTCAAATAATCCTTTAATATCTAACAAAGAATTCTACACTACATTTACCCCAGAAACTACTTACCATAGCGAAGCTATTGCTCACATTGATAGTGTAATTATTAAGGTAGATAAAAAGAATCCTGATATTAAACATTATGAAGTTGATTGAAATAAATTGCCTTATGGTTATGATAAAAAAATCACTGATTACTACAACCAAAGATTCCCATTTGATGAAAAGTTTAAATCTTGAAAGGAAAAGCACCCATTCTATAAAGAAATTGATGATTGTGTGCTTTAGACACGACGGAAATTAATTTTGCTTCCTTCGCTAATACCAATTTTTTGGCGACTGTTCTTTTGTAGTAATAATACACCTGCAAAATATAACTCATCCAAATCTATATTATTTCTATTAACATAAATTTTCTTAATATGCATATCTGTGCTCACTATAAGTAAATCAAAAACATCAAAGCAATTATCTGAAAGATCTACTTTAATTAATGGTGGTACTAAATAACATTGATTAGCATTAATCTCGTTCATCCCTTTTACATATTCATTAAAGATAGATTTTGAAGCAACATGATTACATACTACTTTTGTTTTTATCCCATTAACTACTAAATATGATTGTCTAAAGATACTTGCTCTTCTAAATTTTCTTTGTTCTATTTGAGGAAGGTATTTTTCTTTTTGTAACTTCATGAATAATCTAATTATAATAATGAAAATCAATAAGTTTGCCAATTAATCTGAAATTTAATTTGCTATAATATATATGTTGTATTGACATTTTTTTGAAAAGGAAACGAATTTTATGGGATTATTTGCTAAAAAAGATGATAAAAAACCACTTCCAAAACCAATTGCTGGTCCAGCTGCTCCAGGTGTAGCTCCTGCTGCTCCAATGCCTAGTGCACCAACTCCAGCTGCTCCAATGGCAAGTGCTCCAGTTCCAGGTGCTCCTAAAGCACCAGCTGCAGCTCCAGCTGCTCCTTCTTTTGGAGGTCCTAAAGCACCAGCTCCAGGTGCTGCTCCTTCATTCGGTGGTCCAAAAGCTCCAGGTGCTCCTGCTCCAATGGGTGGACCTGCACCTATGGGTGGAGGTTTTAAACCAGCTGGTGGTCCATCTGCTCCTATGGGAATGGCTAATGATGAAAAAGCACCAGAAAGAAAGTTTGATATTTTCAATGAAAATGAAATGTATGTTAAATATGACTTTTCTAAATTAAAAATCCATCAATTAGATTTAGCTACTAACCCTGATCCTAAAACAATTAGAAAACATGTTAAGAAATTAATTGAAGTTCAAAAGCAATTAATTGCTCTAGAAAAAGATTTAACTTTAAGAAAAGCTTTTATTGATAAGTATATTTTTGAAGAAAAAGAAGATCAAAAACCTAAAGTATTAGTTGATTTACTAGAAGGTAAAGAAGTTGAAAATGAAGCTTTAACTGCAATTAATAAAGATATGATTGCTGCTGATAAAGCAGAACA
>RCNI01001573.1_pt1 | contig 12109 bp, 9 predicted proteins | sample 2041151 | NCBI WGS metagenome assembly RCNI01 (sample SAMN09708214, study PRJNA481090) | feces metagenome | isolation source: feces | place: Antarctica: Albino Rookery
CGGGAAATGCACACCTCTCTATATGAAGAGGTAGGGAGCAAGTACGGGCTGGAACGTGGTGACAGTATCGAAGGTCGGAACGTCAGCCACCTCAACAAACGCGATTATATCCGGAAGTTGTCCAAAGATGCGAAGCAGGCGGAGCCTTCTGTGCGGGAACGTATCTTCACCATCGCCGATGCACTGATTGGCGGACAGCCTGTCGCCGTTTCATCCGGCGGTGGCGGTGGAAATTCCGATTCCGATTCCGATCTTCGCTGGGACGGACGTAGGCCGGATGAGGAGGAAGAGGCGTATAGGAGGAGATGTCTTTTATATGCAATTCGAATAGCCAATAAACCATACAAAAAGTCAATACACAGGTAAAGATTTGTTTTCAATTTACCTGATGTAAATAATCTTCTTCACATTGTGAAGAAAATAGCCATAGATAAATTTTGTAGAAGTTCTATTGCAAAATTTATTTCGAATTATTTGGAAAAATCAATAAAAGCAGATATTTTTGTAGTAAAGCTATTGAAGAAAAAAATGGTAAAACTAAAAAATATAGCCACCATTCAGACGGGAGTTTATCTGAAAAGTGCTCCTTCGCCCGACACCTGCTACCTTCAGGTGAATGATTTCGACGAGGAAGGAAACATCCGTACGATCGTACGACCGACAACCACCGTCAGTTTCAAGGCAGCCCGTCACCTGTTGACAGAAAGAGATCTGCTGCTTGCAGCCAAGGGTGGTAAGAATTTCTGCGCTATCGCCCCGACGCAACTCGGGCCGTGCGTGGCCTCGCCCTCGTTTCTGATTATCCGAATCGACGACCCGACCCGCATCCTGCCTGAATACCTCTGCGGATTCCTCAACCTGCCATCCTCCCGACAGCTGCTGATGGCACAGGCTCAAGGATCGGCCATCACCTCGCTCAGCAAGGCTGACCTCGAAGAGTTCGAGATACCGCTCCTCTCACAGGAACGACAACAGACCTGCATCGCCCTCACCCGTCTGCATCGCCGCGAGCAGGCCCTCTATAAGGCCATCGCGGAGCGCCGCCGGCAAATCACCGATTATAAATTGACAAAAATATATAAAGATGAACGGTAAAGTTACACAGGAAGAGATCAACAAAGTCGTATGGCAAGCCTGCGACACATTCCGGGGCGTTATCGACCCCAGCCAGTACAAGGACTACATCCTCACAATGCTGTTCCTGAAGTACGTCAGCGACGTCAGCAAGGCGAAATACAAGGAGTATCTCCAGCGCTACGAAGGTGACACGGAGCGTGCCCAACGTGCTATGCGCCGCGAACGGTTCCAAGTCCCCGAGAAGAGTTCGTTCGACTACCTCTTCGGACACCGCAACGAGCCCAATATCGGCGAACTGATTGACATTGCGCTGGCCGACCTCGAATTTGCCAACCGCGAAAAGCTGAGCAGCGAGGACGGCAGCGGCATCTTCCGCAATATCAGTTTCAACAGCAGCAACCTCGGCGAAACGAAGGATCGAAACGCCCGACTGAAACAGTTGCTTATCGACTTCTCGGACGATCGGCTGCAATTCGACGAGTCGCATCTCGAGAACAACGACGTTATCGGTGATGCCTACATGTTCCTGATCGAGAAATTCGCCAGCGACGCCGGAAAAAAGGCCGGTGAGTTCTTCACGCCAAAGGAGGTCTCGACCCTGCTGGCGCGGCTAACCAAGAGCGCCCCCGGTTCACGCATCTGCGACCCGACGTGCGGCTCGGGTTCACTGCTCATCAAAGCGGGCCGCGAGGTAGAATCGGACAACTTCTCGCTCTACGGTCAGGAGCTCAACGGCAGCACCTGGGCGCTGGCCATGATGAACATGCTGCTCCATGGCTTCGACAGCGCCACCATCCGCTGGGGCGACACGCTGCGCAATCCGAAGCTCAAGGAGGGCGATGCACTGATGAAGTTCGACACCGTCGTGGCCAATCCTCCCTTCTCGCTCGAAAAGTGGGGCGCCGACGAGGCAGACGACGACCCCTACAACCGTTTTTGGCGCGGCATCCCGCCCAAGAGCAAGGGCGACTGGGCCTTCATCTGCCACATGCTCGAAGTGGCCAACGAACACGGCAAGGTGGGTGTTGTCGTTCCTCACGGCGTACTGTTCCGCGGTGCTGCAGAGAGCAAAATCCGTCAGCAGGTCATCGAGGAGAATCTTTTGGAGGCAGTCATCGGACTTCCGGCCAACCTCTTCTACGGAACCGGCATCCCGGCCGCCATCGCCATCTTCAACAAGGCCAAGACAACGACCGATGTGCTCTTCATCGACGCCAGCCGCGAATTTGAGAACGGCAAGAACCAGAATGTGCTTCGCGACATCGACATCGAGCATATCGTGACGACCTACCGCCGTTTTGCCGTCGGGGATTTGCCGTCGGGCGTCGCCGAGGACAAATACGCCTATGTGGCGACCCTCGACGAGATTCGCGACAATGATTTCAACCTCAACATTCCGCGCTATGTCGATACCTTCGAGGAGGAGCCGGAGGTGGATATTGCGGCCGTACAGGTCGAAATCGAGGGTCTCGAAACCGAACTTGCGGCCGTCCAGCAGCAGATGAAACTCTATTTGAAGGAGTTGGGATATTAACGGAACGGATTGAGACTTAAAATTTTATTACCATGAACAATATCGAACGATTATATAAGGAGTGGCAGTCGCTGCAACCCCTCAAGTCGGAGGACCAGGAGCGGCTGAATCGTAAATTCATGCTGGAATTCAATTTCAATTCCAACCATATCGAGGGCAATACGCTGACTTATGGTCAGACCGAGTTGTTGTTGATGTTCGGACAGGCGGGGGACTCTGCAAAGATGTCGGATTTGGAGGAGATGAAGGCACACAATGTGGGTCTTAAAATGGTGCAGGACGAGGCGAAAACCGACAATCCGCTGACCGAATACTTCATCAAGACTCTGCATAAGACTCTTGTGCGCGAGGATTTTACCATTCGTAAGACCCTGCCCGACGGTACGCCTACTTCTTCCGTTGTGCTTGCCGGACAGTACAAGACGGTTCCCAACTCGGTACTCACCTCTACCGGTGAGATATTCCATTATGCCGCTCCGGAGGAAACCACGGCTTTGATGTATGATTTGGTGAAGTGGTACAACCAGGCCGACAAAGAGGGGAAACTCACCCCCATCGAGCTGGCTTCGGTGTTCCATTACCGCTATATCCGCATCCATCCTTTCGGCGACGGTAACGGACGTATTGCGCGTCTGCTGGTGAATTATATTCTGCTCCGCCACAATTACCCGATGATTATCGTGGAGAGCAAGGATAAGTCGAACTACCTTGAGGTCTTGCACAAGTGTGATGTGGCAGTCGGTCTTACACCGTCGGACGGAGCTCATGCCGAGTTGTCTGACCTGCAACCGTTTGTGGAGTATATGGGCAAATGTCTGGAACGTGCCTTGACCATCAGTATCAAGGCCGCCAGGGGCGAAAGCATCGAGGAAAAAGACGATTGGCGCAAGAGCATGAAACTCAAATACCGAAACAAACTCAACAAGCCCGAGAAGACCCAGGAAAGGGTGGAGGAGATATTGAGCAAATCCTATAAACCGCTGCTTGAGCAAATCCATCGGGAGTTGTCTGAGTTCTATTCCATTTTCCAGTCGGTACATTGGGCCCCTCGGGAAGCTGATTATGAAATAGAATCTTCAAAAGACGCTGAAGTAGAAAAATATACTTCTGGAATCTCATTTACCCGAACCAACTCATTTGCACCACGGATTTTTATAATGGACGTATGGTTCTCACAATTCAGATATGAGTTTAAGGTAAAACTTATGATTAGTGAGCCGTATGTGACAGATATTTATAAAAAGGAGTTTTCTTATGCCGAGGATTTGAGCGAGCAGGATAAAAACGATATTGTCAATATCATCGGACAAAAATTGAATGAGTTTCTTGAATCGCCAACAATATAATGTTATGACAACAACCAATAATATCCCCCACAGCTATAAGGAGTCGGCATTGGGCATTATTCCTTCGGATTGGGAGGTGAAGAGATTGGGTGAGGTTTGTAATGGTAAGGGTATTTATGGAATAAATGCACCTGCTGTAAAATATGAAGACAGACTACCCACCTATTTACGAATAACAGACATTAACGAATTTGGGTATTTTTCGAGAGAAAATCTTGCATCAGTAGAAGATGAATCGAGCCATGAATATATGCTTAAAGATGGTGATATTGTATTCGCTCGTACTGGTGCAACGGTTGGTAAAACATATTTATACAATCCAAATGATGGCGCATTGGTATATGCAGGTTTCTTAATTAAATTCTCGCCTAAAAAAGAGATTGTATTGCCTTATTTTATAAAGGCAAATACAGAAACTTCGCGTTATTGGGCTTGGGTCAGAGTTGTGTCTCAGCGTAGTGGACAACCAGGAATAAATGCCGTAGAATATGGAACATTTCGTTTTCCACTTCCGCCGTTATCGGAGCAGAAGAAGATAGCGGAGGTGTTGGGCGTATGGGATATGGCGATTGAAAAGCAGACGCGACTCATCGAGCAACTCGAATGGCGTAAAAAGGGCTTGATGCAGCAACTCCTTACCGGCAAAAAACGTCTTCCCGGTTTCTCCGAAAAATGGAAATTCCATGAATATGGAAAGTTATTAAAGGAGATGAAACGAAAAATGACGTGGAATGATGATGAACTATATGATTTGATAAGCGTCAAGCGGCGTTCTGCGGGTCTGTTCAAAAGAGAAAGTTTGTATGGTCGGGATATAAAAACAAAAAATCTTCGACCTGCTTGTAATGGTGATTTTCTTATAAGTAAGATGCAGATTGTACATGGTGCATCTGGTTTGACAACAGATGAATTTGATGGAATGAAAATATCGGGTTCTTATATTGCTCTGATTGCAAGGGATAGTAAAGAATTGGATATTCAATACTTTACATATTGGTCGCAGATGCCTTTTTTCTACCATCAATGCTATATTTCAAGTTATGGGGTGCATATAGAAAAAATGACATTTGATATTGATATATTCATGTCTTTGGGAATGAATATTCCTTCACTTGCCGAGCAAAAAGAAATTGTGAAGATATTGGATATTACAAATAGATATATTGAAGATAATCGCCAAAAGTTGGAGCAACTCCGCACCCAAAAACGCGGCTTGATGCAACAACTCCTAACAGGCAAAAAACGAGTAACCTTAAACTACTAAACTAAATAAATTATTAACTTAAAGCTTTAATACAATGGCAAAAGAAACTATTGAAATTTCACTGACCGATTTTATTGGGTTTGTAAACAAAGTGGGAACAGCTAAACTGAACCATGTGAAGGCTATTAAACATAGAGACGATTACCAGCCTTATAAGGATTATTATAAACCAATTAGAACTGCTATTCAAAACTTACATAAGAAATCACAGAACAAATCTGTTTTGGACAATGTTATTGATGGGGTAGAGGAAATTAAAAAGAACAATTTCCGTGCAGTCATTAATGGTTATAAGAGATTTTTGGGTCGAAAAAAATTCGAGTGGATAAAACCTCCAAAGAAAAATTGGACAATGGGCGATATCTCAATCACAGTAAATCCTGAAATAGGATTAGAAGAGATGAAAAAAGATGGAACTTCAGATTTTTATATTGTCAAATTGTATTTTAAGGAAGATAAAATCCAAAAATCTCATGTAGATCAAATTCTTACTCTAATGGAAATGCAGTTGCGTTCAAAAGTTGGAGGGCCGGAAGTGAAGTTCGCTTTATTAGATGTTAGAAAAGGGAAATTGCATGCTAAAAAAGACCATGAATTAACAGAATTGCCATTATTGGAAGGTGAAGCAAAAAGTTTTGCAACAATATGGGGAAAATTATAAATTAACCTATGACCGGAATATCCTTTAAAGAAGACCATATCAGCCAGATTCCTGCGCTGCTGATGCTCGAAAAGCTCGGTTACACATACCTCACACCCGATGAGGCGTTGGCCCTGCGCGGCGGGAATCTCGCCAACGTGCTGCTCGAACCCGTGCTGCGCAAGCAGTTGGCCACCATCAACGTCGTGCAGGTCAGTTCGGTGCGCACCACCGTATTCTCCGAGCAGAACATCACCACCGGAATCGACGCCCTGCGCAACATCCCGATGGACGAAGGGTTCATGGAGGCTTCGCAGACAGTCTATGACCTGCTCACCTCGGGCAAAACCCTCGAACAGATTGTCGACGGCGACCGCAAGAGCTTCGTGATGCAGTACATCGACTGGAAGAATCCGCGCAACAACGTTTTTCACGTCACCGAGGAGTTTGCCGTCAGCCGCACGGGGATGACCGAGACCTATAGACCCGACATCGTCCTCTTCGTGAACGGAATTCCGCTCTGTGTCATCGAGTGCAAGCGTCCCGACGTAAAGGACTCCATCGAGCAGGCCATTTCGCAGCACCTCCGCAACCAGAAGGTCGACGGCATCCGCTCGTTGTACCTCTACTCCACCCTACTGCTGGCCATCAACCGCCAGGAGGGCAGTTACGCTACGACAGCCACGCCCGAGAAGTTCTGGGCCAAGTGGCGCGAGCAGTTTGCCAACCGTGAGTCGGAACTCCAATATCGGCAGGAGCTGGAGCGCATGGTCAATACCCCACTGCTGGACGACAAACTTTTCGGGGAACGGTTCGGCTATGTGCGCCGCAACTTCGAGGAGCTCTACAAGCAGCCGGTTACCCCGTCGGTGCAGGACGAATACCTCTACAACCTCTGTCGCCCCGAACGGCTGTTGCGGTTGATGTACGGTTTCACGCTCTACGACGACGGCATCAAGAAGGTGTCACGCTACCAGCAATATTTTGCCGTGCAGCAGACGATGCGACGCGTGCGCCACATCGAGGGCGGACGGCGACGCGGCGGCGTTATCTGGCACACGCAGGGAAGCGGCAAATCGCTGACAATGGTGATGCTGGCGCAGGCCATCATCCTCGACAAGGAGATCCGCAACCCGAAAATCATCCTCGTAACCGATCGCACGGACCTCGACCGGCAGATTACGGGAACCTTCCGCAAGTGTCAGATTCACATCGAGAATGCCACGACTGGAAGCAAGCTCGTCGAGCTGCTCAACAGCAAGAGCGATGCTGTCATTACGGCGATTATCAACAAGTTCGAGACGGCCGTGCGCAGCATCCATACCCCGCTGACCGATCCCAACATCTTCGTGCTGATTGACGAGGGACACCGCAGCCAATACGGTGAGATGGGTATCAAGATGGAAAAGACGCTCCCGAATGCCTGCTTCATCGCCATGACCGGCACTCCGTTGATGAAGAAGGAGAAGAACACGTCCCGGAAGTTCGGCGGCATCATCCAGCCGGTCTACACGTTAGATCAGGCCGTGGCAGACAAGGCCGTTGTGCCGCTGTTATACGAGGGACGCATGGTGCCACAGGTGGTACACGAGGAGACGATCGACCGCTATTTTAACAAGATTTGCGGATGGATGAGCGACGCCCAGCGGGCTGACATGAAGAAGAAATTCAGCCGTGCAGATCAGCTCAACCAAACGCAGCAGCGCATCTACGCCATTGCGTGGGACATTTCGCAACATTTCAAGGAGAATTGGCAGGGGTCGAAATTCAAGGCGCAGCTGGTGGCTCCGCGCAAACGCATCGCGATTCTCTACAAGCAATATCTCGATGAAATCGGCATCGTCTCGTCGGAGGTGCTCATTACCTCACCCGACACTCGGGAGGGGGAAGACGAGGCATTCGGCGATACCTCGAACGTGGAAGTTGCCTTCTGGAAGCGCATGATGGACGAGCACGGTACGCCCAAAAAGTACGAAACGAACATCATCAACCACTTCAAGAACAGCGACCAGCCGGAGATCATCATCGTCGTGGACAAACTCCTGACGGGATTCGACGAACCCCGAAACACGGTGCTCTACCTCGACCGCAAACTGAAGGACCACACGCTGCTGCAGGCCATCGCCCGCGTCAACCGCGTCTGCGAAGACAAGGAGTTCGGGTATGTCATCGACTATTACGGTGTATTGGGGTCACTCAATTCGGCACTGGAACTCTACACTGATTTCGACAAGGAGGATTTGGAAGGAACCTATACGGACATTTCGGAGGAGGTGGCCAAACTGCCCCAGAAGCATGCCGAGCTGTGGGACCTCTTCAAGGAGGTGCGCAACACGACTGACTTCGAGGCCTTCGGCAACATACTGCGCGAAGAAGACCGACGCACGCTCTTTTACGAAAAACTGCGGGCCTTTGCCCGGACGCTGAAGGTGGCTCTCTCGTCGATTGTATTCCATCAAAACACACCTCAAGAACAGGTCGAACGGTACAAGCACGATTTGGCCTTCTTCATGAAACTTCGTAATGCCGTGCAGGAGCGCTACTCCGACACGGTGGACTACAAGCAATACGAAGGGCAGATTCAGAAGCTGATCGACACGCACATCGAAAGCGGAGAGGTGCAAGTCATCACCAACTTGGTGAACATCTTTGACAAGGAACGGTTCACTGAAGAGGTGGAGAAGATCTCAGGGAAAGCAGCCAAGGCCGATACGATTGCCTCGCGAACGGCCAAGTACATCACCGAGAATATGGATACCGATCCGGCCTTCTACAAAAAGTTCTCACAGATGCTCAAAGAGACCATCTCGCAATACGAGCAAGGACGAATTGACGAAACGGAGTATCTGACTCAGGCTACGGATTTGATGAACAAGGTGCTGAATCATACTGACAGCGAGATCCCTGACGTGCTGAAGGATAACAACGCCGCGCGGGCTTACTTTGGATTAAGTTTAGAGATCTACAAGTCGGTCATAAAGCCCGAACAGGGGCTCGACCTGACGCAAATCGCGCTCGATACAGCCAACCGGATTGATGACATCATTCGTCAACACATCTTCGAGAAGGGGGCACTTATTGTCGACTGGCCGCTCAAGGATCGGCTGATTGGCATGATGAAACTCGACATCGAGGACTACCTGATTGACGAGGTCAAACGCAAATACGACCTGTCAATGACCTTTGACGATATGGATGCCATCATCGACCGGGCGGTCGACGTGGCTCAAAAATGGTTCCGGTGATGCAGCAGATATTTGTTTACGGAAAAGAGACGATACATTATAGCGTACTTTTTTCCGCCCGCCGAACACTCGGAATCAAGGTATATCCATCCGGCGAGGTCGTTCTGCTGGCGCCGGAAGGAACGCCGAAAGAGATTATCGAGCAGAAACTCCACAAACGGGCGCCGTGGATTCTTCGACAGCAGGCCTATTTCAAGGATTTCGGAGTCCGAAGTCCGGAAAAACGGTATGTCAGCGGAGAGTCGCATTACTATCTGGGGAAACAGTTTCTGCTCCGGGTGTCCGCTGGCAAGGTAAACAGAGTCCGCTACAAGGGGCGCTGCTTCGAAGTGGTATGCACCTCTCCGAACAAGGCCCGGGAGTTGATGAAATCCTGGTACCGCGAACACGCCAAACTCAAGTTCGCCGAATATGCGGAACCTATCATTTCCCGATTTGCACGGTACGGAGTTGCGCCAACCTCACTCTATGTTCAGGAAATGGAAAACCGTTGGGGCAGTTGCACCCCAAAGGGGAAAATTATTCTGAATACGGAACTCATCAAGGCGCCGCGGCCCTGCATCGAGTATGTTATTACGCACGAAATGTGTCATCTGCTGCATCCCGACCATACCACGGCCTTCTTTACCCTGCTCGAGACCGAGATGCCCGACTGGCGGCGTTGGAAAGAGCGTCTGGAGCGATTCATGATGTAATTCACATCAATTTTTTATTAATGGTAATTAAGAAGTCCATATTGTGTTTTATAATAAGCAGAGAACCTATCTCCTATTTTTTTTAAATTCTCATACAGTTAGCTCGATAAGTTCCTGATATCGTTTAAACAGATTTATGAATATAGTATCTATCAATACTAGAATGGCGAAATATATAAAATAGTTTTCATAACAATATTTCACATTTGACATCATCGTGAATGTGGGTAAATTCTGTTGATATGATGTTGAGTTATGGGCACATCTATTTCGATGCCGGTAGAGCAAACCATATATTTCATGTAAATTTAATAAATTATCACACTGACGAACACTTTTCTTGTCAGACTTAGGGCATTTATCACATACTGAAAATATTCTGCGTTCATCATTTTTATTGTTTGCAGATAATGATCCAACAATGAAACAATCTGAAGTCAAAGATTTAAAAATGCGCTTATACTCGTTATACTCACGCGACCTAATTTGAGATAAACTACTTTTTTCGAATATATTGTCAAGATCTGCGGCTATACCTAACAAAATAGCATTTTTATCGAAAAAAGTATCAACATGAAAGGCCGGATCGATTTTAGTTATTTGGTCTAATAAATCTCTGTAAATCTTGTTTTTTTCATCATAGCAAGAACATTCTCCATATGGTTTTTGATTATATCGAAGATAGCGATAGCTGTAATCGTTAGAAGCCAATTCCCATACGATACATTTCATCTTTTGTTCTTGAGCTCCAGTCATTTTTAGAAAGATTGAATGTAAAATGTAATCGTTAACGGAATAGGTTTCAATTCCGTTTCCTATAGCAGTACTGGCAACAACAGCCTCTCTTAATGTTATAGATATAGGGGTTACTATAAATTTCAATTGGTTATTCTGCAATGACATAACGCGAATATATATTTATGGATTTGACAACACGCGGACGCATATATTTAAAAGCATTGGGAGATCTTTTATGGGAATCATCTGACTTGTAATCGGTTATTTGTTTAGATAGTTTCCTTTTTAAATCATCGATATGTTCTGGATTTAACTTCTTTGATTCAAATACAATTTGATAGATTAGTCCAAAAAAATAGACATCCATATCAATTATTGATGTAAATGGAGATTTTGCAGACAGGTCTAATAATCTAATGCTTTCAGAAAGTCTTTCCAATTTTGGTTGATAGTTTTTATCAGGAAAAATTGTATTGAAATCTTTGAAAATGGATATTGTCAGTTCTCCTAATACTGAGTAAATATATTGTTCGTAATAGCCTTCCATATTGGAACGATATCCCTTAGCTAATTTATTTTCATTGCCATCTTGCTGGTATTGTGAAAGAATAGACATGTATCTTACGAAATCGAGAGGTATTTCTATATTGGATCCCACTGTTTTTAATTTGATTCCTTTGCAAAAACTGGGGCTGAAAAAATCCGGCATTTCACAGTTAAAATAATAGAGTGCTTCTCGGCTTTCTTGTGCCAATAATACTTGTCCTCCGATATTGATATTTCGAAAGGCTGTTGAATAAAATTTTTGTTGTTGTATTGTTTCGTTCTCTTGAGGAACAATATATGAGAATCCTAAATATCGCTCTTCAAAAAATTTTTCGGACAACTTTTTATCCAAATTCTTATAATTCCCCGGGATTAATTTTGATTCGATTTCAGATTTACTTTTCCCTTTCTCTGTCAATTTTTGAAAAGTCCAATCCAATACATCATCTAATTCTCCACCATATTCGTCAATTTCATCACCTTCAGCCAGACGTCCCATAGTTAGTTCTTCATTTTTTGCTTTAAATGTTGTAGCGTCTGGCATTAAGTCCAAATATGCTAACAATAGAGTTGTTAAGCGCTGTTGTCCATCCAATATTAGATTCTGTGTAACGCCATCTTTTTTAAAAAGTCCAATAGTAATTGGTGGCACAAATTCTTTATTGTTGAATGCATTAATTAGCCCCAAAATCTTTGTTTCGGTCCATACAAAATTCCTTTGATACGGTGGAAGAACTATATTACCTTTCAGCATTAACTCAATCCAATGTCTAAGAGTATATTCCCCGTAATAGATTTTAGCCTCCATAATTATTGGTTAATATTGTATTTGGTTTTGTAATCATAGTTCTAAGTTAGACAATAATTATTTCAACAACAAATTTTATAGGAAAAATCCCAAATTATGATAGAGATAAAGGTGTATTTTAATTTGTTTGTCCATAAATTCCTCCCATCGCCTCAGCCCGTCTCAGACGGTGCGGTTTGTTTGCGCAAAATTCATTGATTTTGATATAATATATTG
>RCNI01001574.1_pt1 | contig 12109 bp, 9 predicted proteins | sample 2041151 | NCBI WGS metagenome assembly RCNI01 (sample SAMN09708214, study PRJNA481090) | feces metagenome | isolation source: feces | place: Antarctica: Albino Rookery
TATCTATGTTTCCGGCGGATAGATCGGATTGCCGATCGAGATCGATACCAGAATTCTGGAAAACCTCATTGGCGCCAGATTTGATTCCGTGACAAAGTAAAATCAGCCTGACTCATTGCGAGACAGGTTCAGATTGCCCCAAACCCCAAAGGGGTTTGGGGCAAAGAAATGCGCCTTGACCCGCGCATAAAATGCCCGCTGATTGCGGGCATTTTCCACACTCTCAAGGTGATTCGTATGTTTGCCCAGGTACACGCCCTGGTCAAACATGATTTAAATTTCATTCGCTGCTGCGGCAGCGAACTCTGCGAGGCTTTTTTAATAAAATAGAATCCCGGGAAGCGAAATGCTTCCCGGGATTTGCGTTTTTTTACTTAAGCACGGAACTGCTGTTGAGCAGCAGGGTGCTGTAGAGGAACAGAACATCCTGACCGTGGAAATCGACGTAGTCCCCCAGCAGATTGCTGGCAAGATACCGGATGTCCACGATGGTGACGGTCTTGTAGCCCTGCAGCAGCAGGGGGGTCATGGAGCTTCCGAAAGAATCCCGGAAGACAATCAGCTCCCGATCTGTCTGAGCGTTGGGATTTTCCACCGTCAGCAGAGCGGTGGGACCGGAGAGGAAAATATCATAGGGATCTCTGCCGGAAAGCTTATCCAGATTGTAGACGGGGGTTTCCTGCTTGGTTTCGTGATTATACACGGTGCAGGCATCAATCATGGGGCTTTCCAGATAGTACATGGTCTCCGACTTCATGGGAAGGGCAGCCTGACCGTAGTAGACTCCGTAGAAGGGGCGGTCAACAGCGGTGACGGTGTAGTCCTCCGCCTTGGGAGCGGGGATGCCCATGGCATTGCACAGAACCCCGGCAGCATCTAGAAGATGCTCCTGCCGCCAGTGGGTATCGGTGCGGTAGTAGTCCTCAATGGAGAGGGTGTCCCGCAGATCGATAAATTCTGCCCAGGGGGCTTTTTCCTGCACCTGAGAGAAGAGAGAATCGTAGTCCATGGCAGGGTAGCCGTTAGCCTCCGCCAGATAGAATCCCTTGTCCGGCACCACGGTGAAATAGATCTGAGAGCCGGTGTCCTTCAGGTAAGTGTCATAGAGGGACTGGAACCGCTTCATGGCGAAGTCCAGAGAGGGCTGCTTCAGGGGAAATTCCAGCTTGGCGGCATAGCCGTCTTCCAGATAAATGTCGTTGTTGTCTTTCTGCCCCAGCGCACCGTAGTGGAACAGGGATTTTAAGGTGCGGAAACCGTCCCGGGCAGGGAACTGATCCAGCGTGTACTTCTCAAAATCCTCCATAAACCGGGTGGAGAGCAGATTGGAGACGGAAACGGTGGGCATTTTCGCCAGCTTCCGCCGTTCGGAATCGGAAACATCCTTTGCAGGATGCACCCATGCGGTGACGGTCAGTCCCAGCCAGATGGCAACCAGAATCCCGGCACCGATTTTACGAATTTTAGACTGTTTCATCATTTCGCCCCCTTAAAAACGGAAATAGAGGAAGGGATTGAAGGAGCCGTCCACCAGATAAGCGGTGCAGAGCAGCAGCAGTCCCACGGTGATGAGCGGCTCCAGCCAGACGGCGGCAGCCTTCTTTTCGGTGAGCCGATTGGCAAAATTCCGAACCAGAGGGGTGGAACCAATCACGCCCACAAGGAACAGCAGACCGTAGCTTCTGAGATAGTAGAGGGTCTGGGTGTTGGCAAAGGGCAGTCCGGAAAGACCGAAGATGCCGGAGAAGTCGCTGGCAGCCTGAGAAAGATCCGCTGCGTTAAACAGCACGAAGCTGAGCACCACTGCCAGCAGCACATAGAAGTGCTTAAAGAAGACGGGCAGCTTTTGCAGGGCAGGCACAAACTTTTCAATCAGCAGCAGGGCGGCAAAGAGCAGTCCCCACAGCACGAAGTTCCAGGAAGCGCCGTGCCACAGACCTGTGAGCATCCACACCGCCAGAATGTTAAAGACCCACCGGGGCTTGCTGACCCGGTTGCCCCCCAGCGGGATATACACATAGTCCCGGAACCAGGAGCCGAGACTCATGTGCCAGCGGCGCCAGAATTCGGCAATGCTCTTGCTGAGATAGGGGTAGTCGAAGTTTTCGATGAAGTGGAAGCCGAAGACCCGACCCAGACCGATGGCCATATCGGAATAGCCGGAGAAATCGAAGTAAATGTGGAGGGTGAAGGCAATGGCGTACATCCAGTAGAAGAGGACGGATTGCTCCGTGCTTGCCCGGAAGATCTTAATGAGCTGACCGAAGTTGTTGGCAATCAGCACCTTTTTGCCAAGACCCACCAGAAACCGCCGAAGACCGACGGCAACATCTTCCCAGCGGGTGGTGCGGTCGTCCAGTTCCCGTGCCACATCCACATACCGGACGATGGGGCCGGCAATCAGCTGGGGAAACAGGGACACATAGGCACCGAAGCTTATGGGGTTACGCTGCATCCGGGCATTTCCCCGGTAGACATCGATGGTGTAGCTCATGCACTGGAAGGTGTAGAAGCTGATACCGATGGGCAGCGCCAGCCGCAGCAGGGGAATGTTGAAGCCTGTCAGCTTTGCCACATTGGCGATGAAGAAATCCGCATATTTAAAGACACCCAGCAGCAGAACGCCGGTGACTACCGACACCGTCAGCCAGATTTTCTTTGTCTTTTGGGTTTTGGCTCTGCCGATGAGAAGACCATATGCGTAAAAAGCCAGAATGGAAGCTGCCATCAGCAGCAGATACTTTGGTTCTCCCCAGCCGTAGAATACAAGGCTGGAGAGGAGCAATACTCCGTTTTTCAGGCTTTTGGGTACGATAAAGTATACAATCAGAACAATCGGCAGGAAGTAGTACAGAAAGGGAATACTGGAAAAAAGCATGGTACAAACCTCCTTTAGTATAAAAAATGGCAGCGACCGGGGCCGCTGCCATATTTCTGCTTATTATCAGATGACGAAATCCAGCTCTGCGCCGCAGATGCTCTGGAAGGCATCCACATAGCTCTGGGCAGTCAGCTCCAGACCGGTGTCAACCATCACCAGCATTACGACATCGCCGTAACCGGCAACCTTGAGATCGTCAGCAGCAACGCAGACCCACTTGCGGGGGTCAATGCCGGCCTTCATCTCTTCGGCAACAGCCTTTGCATCGGCAGCGTTGTTCACACGAACCATAGCAATGGAGAATGCCAGAGAGCCGATGGGGGACTCGTATACGGCAGCTTCCTTGATCTTGTCAGCATTGTCAAGACCGGTGCCGGACTTCAGCATCCACAGACCTTCCTCGCTGGTGTTGGTGAGATCCAGAGGATTTACAGCGACCATGAATTCTGCGGGCATCTTTTCGTCAATCTTCTGCAGAATGGTTTCCACAGAATCGGTGAGAGCGGGCTTTTCGGTCTTGGAACCGCAGCCTGCCAGAACAGCGGCTACCATAGCGACAGCCAGCAACAGGGAAATCAATTTCTTCATTGTATACTCTCCAAAATTTTTGTAGATTTCCGCTACTGCATCCCGAAAGGGAGGCTTTGCGGATCAAATCAGCAGGAGCGGATGCTCCTGAGAGACCGAATGAAGCGGTTTTTACCGGGTCGATCTGGGCGCATTATAACAGCTTACCAATTCTGTGTCAATAGCGGTATCATGAATTTTATATGAATAAATTTGAAAATAGGCGAATATTTGAATAAAAATGAAAGATTTTAATGAAAAAATGAATGAAATAAAAAATCAGCACCGCTGCATGAGCCGGATATAAAATTCGGTGGCTTTGCCAACGGTTTCCAGACGAATCCGCTCATTGTTGCCGTGGATGGTGTGCCGTTCCTCGGCGGTGAGATCCATGGCGGAGAACCGGTACACATGGTCGGAAATGTCCCGGTAGTGGCGGGAGTCGGAGCACTGCACCATGAGGTAGGGAGCCACGGTGCAGCCCTGCCAGGTTTCTGCCACGGATGCGGCAACCTTATCCCATGCGGGGCAGTCGATCTGGGAAATGGGGCTGGGGTCCATGCCCAGAATGGGGGCAATCTCCACCCGGCTGTCCTTTACCGTCCGGCTGAGCCGCTCCAGAGCGGACTGCATGGTGTCCTCCGGGTTCAGCCGCAGGTTGGATACCAGACTTGCCTCCGTGGGAATCACATTGCTGGCGCTGCTGCCTTCCGCCTGGGTAAATGCCACGGTGGTGCGCACCAGTGCATTCAGCTCGCCGCCGCCCTTTTTGCAGATCAGATTCAGCAGGGGGGCAAAGCACCACAGGTTTGCAAAAATGATTTTATAAAGGAAAGTGGAGTGGCGGCCCAGAACATCAAACATGGCAGCCACCGGCTTTGTCAGATGCATGGGGAAGGGATGATCGTGAATGTTCCGGCAGGCCTTCGCCAGAATGTCCACCGGGGAATCGGGCAGGGGAGCGGAGGCATGACCGCCGTCGGAGCGGACGGTGTAGCGGACATTCATCATGCCCTTTTCCGCAATGCCCACAAGACCGCAGGGAACGGTGACACCGGGGAACACATTTTCCACCACTGCGCCGCCTTCGTCTACCACCAGAGCCGGCTGGATGTGGTGTTTTTTGAAATAGTCAACAATGTTGACGGCACCCTTTCCTGCCACTTCTTCGCCGCCGGAGAAGGCAAAGTAAATGTCATTTTCCGGGCGGAAGCCCTTGCCGATGAGGTAATTGGCGGCGCTGAGCACGCCGTTAAAGGTGACCTTGGTGTCCAGAGCGCCCCGACCCCAGAGCACACCGTCTTCAATGATGGCGGCGAAGGGCGGCTTTTCCCACTTCTCTTCGTCCGCAGGCACCACATCATAGTGCGCCATCAGGACGGAGGGGGCGGCATCGGACTTGCCCGGCCAGCGAAACAGCAGCGCCCGGTCCGGGAGCTGATCCACCGAGCAGATGTCAAACACCCGGGGAAAAAGGGTGGGCAGACTGGCAATCAGTCCGTCAAACTCTTTGTTATCTTCTTTGGAAGGATCGTCCGAGGAAACGGTCTTGAACTGGATGAGCGCCGCAAGGGTTTCCACGGCTTTGTCCCGGTTAAATTCCACCGCCTCCGGGGTTCCTTTTGCCGTCTTTTTGGGGCGGAACAGGGCGGCACGAATGAGAATGACCCCCAGAAACAGGGCAACGACCCCTAAAATCACATAACCTGCCATATTGTCTCAGCTTCTTTCTCTTCTATATTTCCAAATGCGCAAAAAAAGATACTACCCATTATATCAGATTGCACAGAAGATGACAATGAAAAAACAGATTTTTTCCACATAATGCTGAACGAAGACTTCCTTTCCTGACATTCCCTATTTTTAGAGAGCAGAACCGGGGCAGAGGAACAAAAAACAGGTGTAAATCATACATTGGGAAGATAAAAGCATTTGTTGACAGTTGAAACATTCAGTGTTACAATATCGATACAAAAAGATCGATAAAAAACAATCGATAAAAAATTTTCCGGTGAGAAAGGTGATTGTTTATGAAAACACTCGTAACAACCCGTGAAGAACTTATTTCCGCGCTGGATCGCTGCCGTGCAGCACAAAGAAAGTTTGCTACATTTTCTCAGGAGCAGGTAGACCGGATTTTTCTGGCGGCTGCCACTGCTGCAAACCGTGCCCGGATTCCGCTGGCAAAGCTGGCTGTTCAGGAAACCGGCATGGGCATTGTGGAAGACAAGGTGATCAAGAATCACTTCGCCTCTGAGTATATTTATAATGCCTATAAAAACGAAAAGACCTGCGGCGTCATTGAAACCGACCCCGCTTACGGCTATACCCGTATTGCAGAGCCCATCGGTGTGGTGGGTGCGGTGATTCCCACCACGAACCCCACCTCCACCGCAATCTTTAAGGCACTGCTGTGCCTCAAGACCCGCAACGGTATCATCATCAGCCCCCACCCCAGAGCCAAGGAATGCACCATCGCTGCTGCAAAGACCGTGCTGGATGCAGCTGTCGCAGCCGGTGCCCCTGAGGACATCATCGGCTGGATCGATCAGCCCTCTCTGGAGCTTACGGATATGCTGATGAGCGAAGCTGACCTGATTCTCGCCACCGGCGGTCCCGGCATGGTGAAGGCAGCTTATTCTTCCGGCAAGCCCGCTCTGGGCGTCGGCCCCGGCAATGTCCCTGCCATTATCGATGATTCTGCCGACCTTCTGCTGGCAGTGTCTTCCATCATCCATTCCAAGACCTTTGACAACGGCATGATCTGTGCCTCCGAGCAGAGCGTCATTGTGCTGGACAGCATCTATGACCGGGTGCGGGCAGAGTTTGTAAACCGTGGCTGCTACCTCCTGAATGATGAGGAGATCGAAAAGCTCCGGGGAACCATTCTGATTAACGGTGCGCTCAATGCCAAGATCGTGGGTCAGAGCCCTGTGAAGATCGCCGCTCTTGCAGGCGTTACCGTGCCGGAAACCACCAAGATCCTCATCGGTGAAGTCACAAGCACCGATCCCAGCGAGCCTTTTGCCCATGAAAAGCTGTCTCCCGTTCTGGCTATGTACCGGGCAGCAGACTTTACCGATGCCCTCAATAAGGCACAGCATCTGCTGGAAGAGGGCGGCTACGGTCATACCGCATCCCTCTATGTGGATGCCGTGAACCACCGGGAAAAGCTGGATCAGTTCAGCAGCCGGATGAAGGCCTGCCGACTGGTTGTGAATACCCCCTCTTCTCAGGGCGGTATCGGCGATCTCTATAACTTCCGCCTTGCTCCTTCCCTGACCCTTGGCTGCGGCTCCTGGGGCGGCAACTCCGTCTCCGAGAATGTGGGCATTAAGCACCTGCTGAATATCAAGACGGTTGCAGAGAGGAGAGAAAATATGCTTTGGTTCCGGGCACCGGAAAAGGTGTACTTCAAGAAGGGCAGCCTGCCCGTTGCGCTCCATGAGCTGAGAGGCAAGAAAAAAGCCTTTGTCGTCACTGACTCCTTCCTGTATCAGAACGGCTATACAAAGCCGGTTACCGATCAGCTGGATGCCATGGGCATCACCCATACCACCTTCTATCAGGTGGAACCCGATCCCACTCTGGCTTGCGCCAGAGCCGGCGCAGCCCAAATGCAGGCGTTCCAGCCGGACGTGATCCTCGCCATCGGCGGCGGCTCCGCTATGGATGCCGGTAAGATCATGTGGGTTCTCTATGAGCATCCCGAAGTGGACTTCCAGGATATGGCCATGCGGTTTGCGGATATCCGTAAGCGTGTGTATACCTTCCCCAAGATGGGCGAAAAGGCATACTTTGTTGCCATTCCCACCACCGCCGGCACCGGCTCCGAGGTAACTCCCTTTGCAGTTATCACCGATGAAGTCAGCGGTATCAAGTATCCTCTTGCGGACTATGAGCTGCTGCCCAAGATGGCAATTGTGGATGCGGACATGATGATGAATGCCCCCAAGGGACTCACCGCCGCCTCCGGTATCGATGCTGTGACCCATGCCCTGGAAGCTTACGCCTCCATGCTGGCAACGGACTACACCGACGGCCTTGCTCTGCGGAGCCTGAAGCTGCTGTTTGAGAACCTGCCCAGAGCCTATGAGGCAGGCGCAAAGGATCCCAAGGCACGGGAGAACATGGCAAACGCAGCTACCATGGCAGGTATGGCATTTGCCAATGCCTTCCTGGGCGTGTGCCACTCCATGGCACATAAGCTGGGTGCTTTCCATCATCTGCCCCACGGCGTTGCCAATGCCCTGATGATCGATGAAGTCCTCCGGTTCAATGCCAGCGAGACCCCTGCAAAGATGGGTACCTTCTCCCAGTATGACCATCCCCATACCCTTGCCCGGTACGCTGAGGTGGCGGACTATCTGGGTCTGGGCGGCAAGACCGATGAGGAGAAGCTGGAAAACCTGATCCGTGCCATTGATGAGCTGAAGGAGAAGGTTGGCATCCGCAAGACCATCCGGGACTACGGTGTCGATGAGCAGGACTTCCTGAACCGTCTGGACGATATGGTGGAGCAGGCATTCGATGACCAGTGCACCGGTGCAAACCCCAGATACCCCCTGATGCGGGAAATCAAGGAAATGTACCTGCGGGCTTACTACGGCACAGATGCCAAGGTTTCCATCCTGACGGTGGCTCCCGTGGCTGAAAAAAAGAAAACCAATAAGAAATAATTGCAATTGTCACAATACCGAAGACGGAATCCTCTCCGTCTTCGGTACTTTTTTATGAAAAAGAGGAAAATGGAGAAAAGCCGTTGACATATGGGGCAATGGGTATATAATGAATTTTACAAGTTATGATAGAGGTCGCAAACGATAGGAGTAGTCCCCGTAAACCGGCAGGCACCGGGGGATGAAAGGAGAGTTTGCCGAAAGGTCAGCAGGCTGCCTGGTGTGCTGATGCTTGGGGCCGCAGAGAATATCTGCGGAACTGCCGCCGAAAGGTGGAGAGCTATCGTGATCCAGACATACGAGAGTTTGTTGAGTCATGATGGTTTCATGACTCAATTTTTTATTATAGGAGATGTTCGTATGTCTGACAAAACTTCACGCAGAATCCAGATGATTCTGGCAGCCGCCATCCTTGTGGGTGTGATGATCGCTGCCGCCATTGCCGGAGCAAACGGCGGACTTGTGGGTACCGCCTGGGCGCTGGTGCCTCCCGTAGTCGCCATTGCGCTGGCCCTCATTACCAAGGAAGTCTATTCCTCCCTCTTCATCGGCATCGTTCTCGGTGCGCTGATGTACACCAATTTTTCTGCAACCGGCACCGTGTCTGCGGTTGTGAATGACGGTCTGATTGAATCCGTCAAGGGCAGCGCCGGTATTTTCGTGTTCCTCATCATTCTGGGAATCATCGTTGCGCTGATCAATCGGGTGGGCGGCTCTCAGGCCTTCGGCCGCTGGGCATCCAGCCATGTGAAGACCCGGGCAGGTGCCTGCCTCGCAACCTTCGCACTGGGCGTCCTGATTTTCATTGACGATTATTTTAACTGCCTCACCGTCGGCTCTGTCATGCGCCCCCTTACGGACAGCAAGAATATCAGCCGGGTGAAGCTTGCTTACCTCATCGATGCCACCGCAGCGCCCATCTGCATGATTGCTCCCATTTCTTCCTGGGCTGCCGCCGTGGCGGGCAGCGTGGAAAGCACCACCTACAGCGGTTTTGAGCTGTTCGTCCGTGCCATTCCCTTTAATTTCTATTCCCTCATGACGCTGGTGTTTATCATCACCCTGTCCATCATGGGCTTTGATTACGGCAAGATGGCAAAGTTTGAGATGGAAACCCTGCAGGGCATCCACAATGACTGCGCCGATCAGGCGGAAATGCAGGACGAGCCTGTGGTTACCACCAGAGGCCGGGTCATGGATCTGGTGCTGCCGGTGGTGGTGCTGATTGTTTCCTGTGTGGGCGGTCTGCTGTTTGTGGGCGGCTACTTCGGAACGGACTTCTGGGGCGGAACGGAAACTGCCGGAAGCTTTACCGCAGCCTTTGCCAATACCGATGCCTTCATCGGTCTGCCCTGGGGCGGCATGATTGCGCTGGTTGTCACCATCCTCTACCTGCTGGCTCGCCGGGTGATTACCCTGCAGGATGCTATGGACTGCGTGCCCAAGGGCTTCTGCGCCATGGTTCCCGCCATCCTGATTCTGACCCTTGCTACCGCTCTTAAGAATATGACCACCGCTCTGGAAGCCAGAGAGTATGTGTTCACGGTGATGCAGTCTGCGGCGGACGGCCTGTTTGCCTTCCTGCCTGCCATCATTTTCCTGGTGGCCTGCGGTCTGGCGTTTGCTACCGGCACTTCCTGGGGTACCTTCGGCATCCTCATTCCCATCGTAACCAGTATTTTTGATGAATCCAGCCCCCTGCTGTTCGTTGGCATTTCTGCCTGCCTTGCAGGTGCTGTCTGCGGAGATCACTGCTCTCCCATTTCCGATACCACCATCATGGCTTCTGCCGGTGCCCGCTGCAACCATGTGGAGCATGTAGCGACCCAGCTGCCCTATGCCATGACTGTGGCAGGAGTGTCCTTCGTGTCCTTCCTGATTGCGGGCTTTGTCCCCAATCCCTTTATCTGCCTGCCCATCGCAACCGCTATGACGGTGGCAGTCCTTTTCGTGATTCGTGCCGTGGTGCGCAGAAAGAATCCCCAGACTGTATAATATAATGGCGGCATCCAATGCGGAGACCGGATAGGAAAGCAATTTAGAAACACCAAAACCAAAAACGGAGTGTATCGAATTTCGATACACTCCGTTTCTCATTTTTATTGGCTCCGGTACTGAATGTAAGAGAGCTTCTCCCGATTTTACATCTTCCATTCTATAGATCGTCAGCGATTGTATGGAACATCTGCGAGAGCCGTGTTTTATGGATATTTCAGCTTTTTTCCTCTTGCAGTCGTAAAAATGGCTGCGGTGGCAGTTCGTTTTTGGCAATCACCGCCATCAGCATTTCTGCAAATCCTTTCGGATCAAGAATCTGAAACTGCATATGATTGAATTTCTCAAACACCGGGAAATTTCCATGCGGATATGCCTGCATCACATTTTTGCGATATTTGAAATGATCTTCCACGCTTCCAAATTCCCAAAAGGTGCGTTTTTGTAATTCTTCCGGGAGCATGGGAAAAGGCTTGTTTTCCAGACTGTCTGCCAGCTGGCGGCGAAGATTTCGATATGTCAGGTTTTTGCCTGCCTCGATGAAATAAGGCTTGATCTTTTCATCATCGCACCAGAGTATTTTCTTCAGTGTTTTTCCCTTTGACCAGTACAGGCTTTTCATAGCCAAATACAAAAATGGCGTCATGATGCAGCGGGTCATTTTGCCGATTTGCGCAAACTGTCCGCCATCGAAAAATATATGCTCCGCCGGGATCTTTGATTGTGTCAAAAAAGCCATTGCCAGATCTGCGCCTATGGAGGATGCAACGATCAACGCAAGCTTGTTGATTTCCTGCTCCCGAAGAAAGTTTTCAATCTGCTGTATTTCATCAGCCTTGCCAATATATGTTTGATCTGCGCAATACACAGTCGAAGTAGGCATAATGCAGTAATATTGTTCTTTTAAGAAATCTGCTGCCGGAGTGCTGCTGTCACCGGTTACACCCATCGCATGAAAAAACAAGATTGCCGGATTTGATTTATTTCCCATCGTATGAAAGATCATAAAGACACCCTCCGATTCCAATGTTCAAAAATGATAGTCAGACTTGCCGCATTTGCAAAAAACTGAAATTTATTTTTGCGAATCCGGCTCGCAGTCAGTGTTATCACGATAAAGAAATTTATAATGGTTAGCACCGGCTAACCATAGGATAGCACATTCTTTTCCATTTTTCAATTACCTGAGAAATGCAATTTCAATTTGACCGGAGCAAGCTGCTGAGAAATTTCAGCTTCCCTGAATACCAAAAGGAAAACCCGACACAATCCGATTTGGCGATTGCGTCGGGCTTTATAAGAAAACTTCCTTGCGGGGCGTTCAAATACACGCTATTTTAACTGTATTTGCTTCATACCGAATGTATTCGGGAAAGCCGGGGGGCATAGGGCTGTTTTCACAATCAGGAAAGCACTTCCCGGGTATCGGCTTTCAACATATCGAGAATCGGCTGATACTGTTCCGGGGTGTTGTCGTTCAGAATCACATAGCCAATCTGTGGCGGCAGCTCCGGCATAATCATCTGCACATTGATTTTCGCTGCAAACACATCTGCGCTTTTGTTTAAGTAGTAGACTCCTTCGGGACTTCCCAGCGGTACCGTCTCTCCGCCGGTATCCCAGAAGGGATAGCCACCGAGAACACGCTGTTCATTGATAAAGATACCACCGTCATAGCCGCCGTTCAATGCGGATTCGTTTCCTTTTTTCAAATTGATGTTGCCGGTGATTCGTACTTTGCAGGGAAGGTCGGTACCATCTTCAAGCAAAATTGTGGCTTCATAGGTTTTATCGATTTCCTGCCCTCTGCCGGTTTCATCCAGATAATACAGGAAGCAGAAAAGCAGCGCCAGTGCCGCAAGCACGAAGAGAATAATTCTGATATGTGTTTTCATAGAACCTCCTATCTCAGAGAAAAGCGGATTACGGTGATTATCACAAGGATTTGAGTCAGGAAATTTACATGGGTGTGTTGATTTTGCGTTTT
>RCNI01001576.1_pt1 | contig 12101 bp, 9 predicted proteins | sample 2041151 | NCBI WGS metagenome assembly RCNI01 (sample SAMN09708214, study PRJNA481090) | feces metagenome | isolation source: feces | place: Antarctica: Albino Rookery
TGAGATGAATTGGCTAGAATAGTAAGCATACAGGGAAACTTGTATGTAGACGTAGTAAAACTACGCAACTAAGAAACTGAATTGCTGGGAACTCGTAAAGCTAATTAAACTACAACATAGAGATGAAAAAAGCTCAAGTGTGAATGTTGCGAAAGCAGAAAAAAATAATTAGATGGTATAAGGTTAAATCCTAAGTACTTGAAAATCGACAATCAGCAGGTAAGCTCCGAACAGGAGAAACTTCAACGACTATTCCTCTTGAGGGAAGTACAATACAAGCGATTGGTATTGGAAGTGGTTTCGCCTAAGTGATAGAAATATCATATGAATAAGATATAGTCTGTGCTTGTATGAAAATGCAAGAAGTTCATAAGAGAACTGTATTAAGTGTAGCGACTTAATATGAACGAGATCTCCCTATAAGTCATAGGGTTCTAAAAATTTAAAACTAAAACTTTTACTAAAAATATATAATTTCGGTTAAATATATTATAATGTACCTATAGAAAGCGAGGTGATTATAATGTATTTAACGATGAAACAACAAATAAAACAATTAACTAAGGAAGATTACAAAAATTTAAAATTGTTGTCACATATAGCTAAGAATTTAGCAAATGAAGCAATCTATAATATTAGACAGTACTATTTTATGGAAGGCGAATATTTAAATTATCAAAAGAATTATGCGTTACTAAAAAATAGTCCTAACTATAAAATGCTAAACTCAAATATGGCACAACAGATTTTAAAAGAAGTAGATGGATCTTTTAAATCTTTCTTTGGACTACTTAAATTAGCAAAGAAAGGTAAATACAATTTTAAAGATATAAAACTTCCTAAATATCTTCCTAAAGACGGTTTTACAACATTGGTTATAGGTTTTGTTAGAATAAAGGGAAATAAATTAGTTATTCCATATTCAAATACTTTTAAGAAAGAACACAAAAGTATTGAGATAAATATTCCACCTAAACTAGTTGATAAAAAGATAAAAGAGATAAGAATTATACCAAAGTCAAAAGCTAGGTTCTTTGAAATTCAATATATTCACGAAGTAGAAGAAATTCAAAGTAATGTCGATAAAAATAAAGCACTAGCGATAGATTTTGGAATAAATAATCTTGCAACTTGTGTTACATCAACAGGAAAGTCTTTTATCGTAGATGGAAGAAAATTAAAATCTATAAATCAATGGTATAACAAAGAAAATGCATGTTTACAAAGCATAAAAGATAAACAAGGATATAAAATTAGATACACAAATAGACAATTAAAAAATACTCAAAAAAGAAATAATAGAGTTAATGACTATATGAATAAAACAGCTAGAATGATAATAAACTACTGCTTGGAAAATAGTATAGGAAATGTTGTATGTGGGTATAATGAAACATTTCAAAGAAGTTCCAAATTAGGTAAAAAGAATAATCAAACTTTTGTAAATATACCTTTTGGTGTGCTTCGAGAGAAAATAGAATATCTTTGTAAATTATATGGAATAAACTTTGTTAAACAAGAAGAAAGCTATACATCAAAGGCAAGTTTCTTCGATAGGGATAATATCCCTGTATATAATGATGACAATCCCAAAGAATATAAATTTAGTGGAAAAAGAATAAAAAGAGGATTATATCAAACAAAAGAAGGGAAATTGTTAAATGCAGATGTAAACGGGGCGTTAAATATATTAAGTAAAAGTAAAGTTGTGGACTTAGATGTCCTATACAATAGAGGTGAGCTGGACACACCGATAAGAATAATGGTTGCGTAGCAATCAAACTTCTTAAATAAAGTTTTAAACTTTTAGAACCCTACAACTTTAGTCGTGGGAGGTTCAGAAACCAGAACTAGATAAGTTAATAGTTATTTATGATGATATAGATTTAGAAATAGGAAAACTTAGAATAAGAAAAAAAGGTAGTCCAGGAACACACAATGGAATGAAATCAATAATACAGTGTTTAGGAACAAAAGATTTTCCTAGAGTTCGAGTTGGAGTAGATAAACCAGAAAAAGGAAGGGACTTAGCAGATTTTGTGTTATCTAGAGTTCCAAAAGATAAAGAAGATGATATGAATGCAGGTTTTGAAAAAGCAAAAAATGCTGTAGATGCGATAATAAGAGAAGATATAGATAAATCTATGAATAAATACAATGGATAATTATTATAAGTATATATCAATATATTAGAATAGAGGGGATAAAAATGGGAGATGTATTTTTTAATCCGCTTCAGAATTCAAAAGAATATATAAAACTTAAAGAAAGACTTAATTTAGAAGGAAGATGTTTATTAGTAAATGGATTGAATCAGTCACAAAAATCTCATTTATCATCTTCCTTATTTAAAGACCTTTCAAGACAAATTGTTTTTATAGCATCGACTGAATACGAGGCGAGAAAAATTTATGAAGATTTAAAGTTTTATGTTAAAGATAAAGTAGAAATGCTTACTTCTGATGAAATAAGATTTTACTATTTAGATGCAAAAGATAGAAAACAAGAAGCAAATAGAATAAAAACACTTTTAAAATTAGCGAAAAAAGAAAAATTAATACTAGTTACAACTGCTGATGCAGTACTTAGAAAATATTTACCAAAAGAAATCTTATTAAAAAATACTTTTAAATACAAAGTTGGAGATATTATAGATATAGATAGTTTTACAGAAATGTTAGTGTCTTTAGGATATGAAAGAGTCTCTAAAGTAGAAGGCTTTGGTCAGTTTAGTGTTAGAGGTGGTATTATAGATGTATTCTCACTTGAATATAAAAATCCTGTGAGAATTGAGTTGTTTGATGATGAGATAGATTCTATAAGAACATTTGATGTATTTTCTCAAAAATCAATAGATAAGATGAAGTCATTTATATTAACACCATCTAGAGAATTTATATATCCAAAAGAGTTAGATAAAACAGTTGAAAGAATGAAAAAAGATAGACCAAGTGTATCCAGTGATGATATAGAAGCAGTTATAGAAAAAGTATCTATGGGAGAATATTTTGATGGTGTAGAAAACTATATAGATTATTTTTATCCAGAAGATGAAAAAAGTTTATTTAGCTACTTGAATAAAGATGCTTTGATATTTATAAATGATATATCGAGAATGAAGGAAAGATGCGATAATTTTTCTGAAGAATTTAAAGATAGTTATAAGATGAATTTAGAAAGAGGTACAGCTCTAAAATCTCAGGGAAAATTAGTATATAATTATATTGATTTAGAATATTATATGGGAAATAGAAATATAATTATAAATTCATTATTACCAAAGGCAGTAAAAGGATTTAATATAAAGGAAATAATGAATTTTGATAGTAGGGAAATACCTTCATTTAATGGGAAAATAGATATACTTGTAGATGAATTGGAAAGATTAAAATATTCTGGTCATAAAATAATTCTAGCTACAAATAGCTTAGAAAGATCTAAAAAATTAAAAGAGGCCTTAACGGAACATAATATAGAAGCATCTATCATAAAAAAAAGAGATGTAGAAATAAAATCTTCGCAATTATTTATAATTGAAGCTCCGATAAGCGAAGGATTCCAATATAGAGATATAAAATTTACAGTGATAACTGATAAAGAAATGATAGGTGTCCAAAGAAGTGGATTAAAACAAAAAAGAAAGAAAAAGAAAAATGAAAATGCACAAAAGATAGATTCTTTTTTAGATTTAAATGTTGGAGATTATGTTGTTCACGAAAATAGTGGTATAGGTAGATATACAGGAATTGAACAGATAACTGTAAATAATATTAAAAAAGATTATATGAAAATAGTTTATAAAGACGGGGATAATCTTTATCTTCCAATAGACCAAATGGATAAGGTACAGAAATATATAGGTGCAGACGCTGAAAAAGTAAAATTAAGCAGACTTGGAACACAAGAGTGGACAAAAGCAAAAGCTAAAGTCAGAAAAGAAATAGAAGATATGACTGAAGAACTTATTCAGTTATATGCAAAAAGAGAGAAAGTAAAAGGGTATAAATTTTCAAAGGATACAGTTTGGCAAAAAGAATTTGAAGATAAATTTCCATATCAGGAAACAGATGATCAACTTAAAGCTATAAAAGATACAAAAAGAGATATGGAATCATCTAGAGTGATGGATAGACTTATTTGTGGAGATGTTGGATATGGAAAAACAGAGGTTGCTATAAGAGCAACGTTTAAAGCTTGTATGGATGGAAAACAAGTGGCGATATTAGTTCCAACAACTATACTTGCTCAGCAACACTATAATAATTTTAAAGAAAGATTTGAAGATTATCCAATAAGAGTGGAAGTTTTGAGTAGATTTAAAACAGCAAAACAACAAAAACAAATAATAGAAGATGCAAAAAAAGGTATGGTAGATGTTCTTATAGGAACACATAGGATAATATCTAAAGATATAGAGCTTCCTAAGTTAGGATTAGTTGTAATAGATGAAGAGCAAAGATTTGGTGTGAAACATAAAGAAAGTCTAAAAAAAGTCAAAAATACAGTAGATGTATTAACTCTTTCAGCAACGCCGATTCCAAGAACCTTACATATGTCTTTATCTGGTATAAGAGATATGACTGTAATAGAAGAACCACCTCAAGAGAGACATCCTGTAGTAACATATGTTACGGAAGCAAGAGATAGTATAATTCAAGATGAAGTTGAAAAAGAAATTTCTAGAGGAGGTCAAGTATTTTTTGTTTATAATAGAGTGGAAGGAATAGAATCAATAGCAGATAGAGTTAGAAAGCTTGTTCCAGATGCTAGAGTTGCAGTAGCACATGGAAGAATGAGTTCAAAAGTTTTGGAAGATATTATAATATCTTTTATGCAAAAAGAAATAGATCTTCTTGTTTGTACAACTATAATAGAAACCGGAATGGATATTGCAAATGCAAATACAATGATAATATATGATGCAGACAATATGGGACTTGCTCAACTTTATCAGCTTAGAGGTAGAGTTGGTAGAAGTACTAGACAGGGATATGCATTTTTAATGTACGAAAGAAATAAAAATTTAAGTGAAATAGCTGAAAAAAGATTAAAAGTAATAAAAGAATTTACTGAGTTTGGATCTGGATTTAAAATTGCTATGAGAGATCTTGAAATTAGAGGTGCTGGAGATGTATTAGGAGCACAACAGCATGGACATATGGCAGTAATTGGGTATGAATTGTATGTAAAAATGTTAAATGAAGCCATTAGAAAAATAAAGGGAGAACCTGAAATTGAAGAAATAGATGTTGAAATTGATTTAGCAGTGGATGCATATATTCCAGATAGATATATAGAGGACGAAATGGCTAAGATAGAAATGTACAAAAAAATTGCATCAATTGATAGTAAAGAGGATATGTATGATATACAAGAAGAACTTGAAGATAGATTTTCTGATATACCAAAATCAACTCAAAGTTTACTTACTATAGCATATATAAAATCTCTTTGTAAAAGATTAAAAATAGAAAAAATAAGACAAATAAATAATACAGTATATATGAAACCATATTCAGAATATAGGTTAAAATCTAAAGTAGGATATAAGATGGTTGAGGAGATAAAAAATGTTCTTGAACTTTATTTAAAAAAAGAAGAAGAGAATAAAAACACTATTAAATAAAGATAAGTGGAAATAAATACAAGTACATGTTAATATATAATAAATTGTATTAAATGAAAAGGGGTGTTAATTTGAAAAAATTAGTTACAATAATGCTTGCAGCTATTATGAGTTTATCTTTAGTAGCTTGTAAAAATAAAGATTTAAATGAAACTGTTGCAGCTGTCAATGGACATAAAATTACTTTAGGTGAATATGAATTTATGCTAAAAATGAATAAAGCATCTGTTGAATCTACTATAGGTGGAGATTCTCGGTGGAAAGATAAAAATGGAGAAACTTATATAGATAAGTATAAAATGATAGTATTAAATCAGATGATAAATACTGAATTATTAGCTCAAAATGCTGAAAAGGAAGGTATAAAACTAACAAATAAAGAAGTACAATCATCATTTAATGATTTAAAAACTTATATAAACTCAGATGAAGAAATGAAAGAATCAGCTGAAAAATTGGGAATAACAGATGATTTTCTAAAAGAACAAGCAAGACTTAGCTTATTAATACAGAAATCACAAGATAAGTTCTATAAAGAAAGTAAAATTTCAGATGAAGAAATGAAAAATTATTATGATAAACATATAAATGAGTATAAAAAAGATGAAGTTGAAGCATCTCATATACTTATAAAAACTACAGATGACAATAATAAGGAACTTCCTAAAAAAGAACAAGAAAAAGCAAAGAAAAAAGCTGAAAAGATTTTAAAAGAAGTAAAAAATGGAGGAGATTTTGCAGAACTTGCTAAAAAATATTCTCAAGATCCAGGTAGTGCAGCAAATGGCGGTGCTCTTGGAAGTCCGTTTGGAAAGGGAGTAATGGTTAAAGAATTTGAAGAAGCTGCATTTTCTATGAATCCAGGAGAAATATCAAATCTTGTAAAAACAGATTTTGGATACCATATAATAAAAGTAACAGATAGAATAAAAGATACAACAAGTTTTGATTCAGCTAAAGAAGGGATAAAAGAAGAATTACTAAAAGACAAGTATGCAAAACAAATCGAAGTACTTCAGAAACAAGCTAAGATAGAAAAAGATGATAAAGTAATAGATTCAGCAGAATTTTTAGAAAAAAAATAAATTATAATTTTAAACTACCTTTTACAAAATTTCATTATAAAAGGTAGTTTATTTTTTGTACTAAATAATCTAGAAAAGTCTGAAAACGTTAGAAAATCAAAGAAATTAATAGCATAAACTTGAATAAATAGCTAAAAATATGGTATAGTAAAGTCTGTTATAAAAATTAAAAATGGAGGAAAGATATGAGTAAAGATAAGACCAAAGACTCCTTTTTAAAGGGAGCACTTATTTTGGGTATTGCAGGTGTTGCCGTAAAAATAATCGGTGCATTTTTCAGAATACCACTAGGGAATATGATAGGTTCAACAGGGATGGGTTATTATCAGTCAGCTTATCCAGTATATACATTATTTTTAACATTAGCTACAGCAGGTTTTCCGACAGCAGTTGCAAAATTAGTTTCTGAAAAACTAGCTATAGGAGATGAAAGAGGAGCTGATAAGGTATTTAAAGTATCTAGTAAAGTACTTTTCATAACAGGTTTAATATCATTTTGTATATTCTTCTTTGGAGCAGAATGGATAGTAACTAAGTTTATAAAAAATCCTGAAGCAGTTTATTCAATGAAAGCTATTGCTCCAGCACTTATAATAGTACCTCTTATGTCAGCATATAGAGGGTATTTCCAAGGACAGAAGGATATGACCAAAATTGCTATTTCACAAATAGTAGAACAGTTATTTAGAGTTGTTCTTGGTTTAGGATTAGCATATATGCTTATGAAATCTGCTGGACCAACTATGGGAGCGGCTGGTGCTATATCAGGTGCAGCTATAGGGGCTTTGGCATCTATATTATATCTTTTAGCAGTATTTGCTAGAGGAGCAAAAGACAGAAAAGAAAAATTAAGAAATAGTAAAATATTTGATGAAGAAAGTTTTGGTAGAATATTTGAAAATTTACTTGCAGTTGCAATTCCAATAACAATAGGTGCTTCTGTTATGCCACTTGTAAATATGGTGGATAATGGTATAGTTATAAGAAGATTAATGGTTGCAGGCTACTCACTGAAAGAAGCAAATTCTATGTTTGGTCAGCTTACAGGAATGGCTATGTCTATAATAAACTTACCAGCTGTTATAACAACTGCTATGAGTATGAGTTTAGTTCCATCTATATCTCAAGCATATGCACTTGGAAATAAAGATAAAGCTAGAAAAGATACATTAAGTGCTGTAAAAGTCACACTAATAATAGTACTACCTTGTGCATTTGGTATGGCATCACTTGCAGGCCCTATAATGAAATTATTATATCCAGCAGAACCATCAAGTGTAGGAGTTATACTATTTACACTAACACCTTGTGTAATATTCCTTGGTTTAATACAGACTTTAACAGGAATACTTCAAGGTATGGGAAAAGCTATAGTTCCAGTAATTGCATTAATATTTGGTATGGCATTTAAAATAACTATAAGTTATACATTAACAGCAATACCTTCAATAAATGTATTGGGTTCAGCTATGGGTACAGTTATGGCTTATACAGTAGCAGCTATAATAAATATAGCTTATGTAAAAAAATCAATGGGTGTAAAATTCTCTAAAAAAGAATTTATAATAAAACCTTTAACAACAGTTATATCAATGTTTATAGCTGTTAAATTAGCATATTATTTAATAAATCCAATACTTGGAAATACAATAACTACATTAATATCTATAATAGTTGGTGGAATAGTGTATGTTGTGGTTCTTTTAGGTATCGGAGGAATTACTAAAGAAGAAATAATAACAATGCCAAAAGGTGAAAAAATATATTCTATATTAAAAAAAGTAAGACTTATAAAATAAAAAGGTGATAATAAATGATAAGTATAGTAGGATTAGGACCAGGAGATATATCTCTAGTCAGTTATGGTGCTATAGAAGCACTTAGAAATTCAAAATACGTATATTTGAGAACAGAAAAACATCCTGTTATAGATAAACTTAGAGAAATAACAGATTTTGAAAGTTTAGATTATTTTTATGAAGAAAATGATAGCTTTGATGATGTTTATAAAAATATATCTGAATTTATAATAGAAAAGGCGAAAAAAGAAGATGTTGTTTATGCTATTCCAGGACATCCAAGAGTAGCAGAAAGAACAGTTGGAATGATAGAAAATTTAGCAAAAGAAAATAATATAGATGTAGAAGTAATAGCATCTATGAGTTTTGTGGATGCTATGTTTGAAGCTTTGTCTTTTGATCCTTCTAATGGATTTAGATTAGTAGATGCATTTGAAATGAAAACTTCTTATATAGATACAGATATAAATTTAATAATAACTCAAGTGTATGATGAATTTATTGCATCTGAAGTTAAATTATATCTTATGGAAAGATATGATGATGAACAAGAAGTTTATATAGTAAGAGGTGCTGGAATAAAAGGAGAAGAATTTATTAAAAAAATAAGACTTTGTGAATTAGATTGGTCTGAAAATGAATTTGATTATCTAACAAGTCTTTATATTCCAAAATCAGAAAGTAAAAAATATAGTACAGTGCATGATTTAGAACTTATAATGAAAACTTTAAGATCTCCAGAAGGTTGTGATTGGGATAAAAAACAAACTCATGAATCATTAAAAAATTCTGTCATAGAAGAAGCATATGAACTTTATAATGCTATAGAAAACGATGATATAGATGAAATGATAGAAGAATTAGGAGATGTACTTCTTCAGGTTATTTTCCATTGTCAAATAGGAAAAGAAGAAGGTTGGTTCGACTTAAATGAGGTTTCAGATGGAATATGCACAAAACTTATAAATAGACATCCTCATATATTTGGAGATGCCGATATAAATAGAGAAGAGTTTGAGAAAACTTGGGAAGAGATAAAGAAAAAAGAAAAAGATGAAAGTACTATAACAGAGGGAATAAAAAGAATACCTATATATCTTCCAGCTCTTATGAAGGCAGAAAAAGTACAACATAAAGCAGCTTTAGTTGGATTTGATTGGGATAATATAAACGATGTATTTTTAAAAGTAGAAGAAGAGTATACAGAAGTAAAAGACGCATATAATATGGATTTTACTAAATTTTTACAAGAAAAATATCCTGAAAAATACGATGAAATAATGAAAATTAACAACTCAGATATTATTTTAGAAAAAATTAAAGAAGAAAATACAGAACTGCTTGACGAATACCATAGAATAAAGATACAATACATAAAGGAAGAAGTGGGAGATTTATTATTCTCAATTGTAAATCTTGCGAGATTCTTGAAAGTAGATACAACAGAGGCATTAAATTCTACAATAGATAAATTTATAAATAGATTTGGATATGTTGAAAGTAAAATAATTGATATGGATAAAAATTTTGATGAAATGTCTCTTGAAGAAATGGACGAATTTTGGAATGAGTCAAAGAAATTAGAAAAATAGTATAAATTATAATAAAAATATGATATTATAATTTTGTATTTTGTGATAAAAACGTAAAGCTATTGCAATTACTATATAGCTACGTTATTATATAATAATAGCCTTTAAATATAGGTAACAAATCTGAACCCTAGATTGATATTACTTATGTCTAGGATAACGATAAATATAAATAAAATTAGGAGGTAGATACTGTGAATAAAGCTGAATTAGTATCAAAAATTGCAGAAAAAAGTGAATTAACTAAAAAGGAAGCAGAAGCAGCATTAAATGCTTTTATGGAATCTGTTGAAGAAGCATTAGTTTCAGGAGAAAAAGTACAGTTAGTAGGATTCGGAACTTTCGAAACTAGAGATAGAGCCGCAAGACAGGGAAGAAACCCAAGAGATCCAGAACAAGTAATAGAAATACCAGCTTCTAAAGCTCCAGTATTTAAAGCTGGAAAAGGATTAAAAGATAAAGTTAATGCTTAATAATTAACTATTATGATAAAAAGTGCAGCTTTGCTGCACTTTTTGTGTATATAAAATTATTTAAAATAAGAAAGGAATTGATAATATGAGATTAGATAAATTTCTTAAAGTTTCTAGAATAATAAAAAGAAGAACAGTTGCAAAAGAAGCCTGTGATAAAGGAATTGTAAAAATAAATGGTAAAATAGCGAAATCATCTACAGAGGTAAATGTAGGAGATGAACTTGAAATAACATTTGGCGAAAAAGTAATGAAATTTAGAGTAAATGAAATAAGAGAACACGTTTTAAAAAATGATGCAAAAGAACTTTATGAACAAATAAACTAATATACAGCAAAGGAGTAAATAATTTGAAATTAGGTGTTATAGATATAGGAACGAATTCAATGAGACTTCTTATTGCAGATATAGTAGAAAATAATTTGATTAATAGAAAAAAATATGTAAATACTACTAGAATAGGACAAGGTGTAGATAAAAATGGATATATAACATTAGAAGCTATGGATAGAAATATTAATGCTTTAAAAGAATACAGAGAAAAATGTATAGAATGTAAATGTGAAAAAATATATTGTTTAGGAACATCTGCTATTAGAGATAGTAAAAATAAAGAAGAATTTTTAAAAAGAGCGAAAGAAGAAGCGAATATAGATGTAGAAGTTATAGAAGGTTCAAAAGAAGCAGAACTTGGATTTCTTGGAGTTATAAATGGTATAAACAAAAAAGATGATATTCTTGTTTTAGATATAGGTGGAGGTTCTACTGAATTTATATTTGGAAATGTAGATGGAATAAAGAAGAGTAAGAGTGTAAATATAGGTGCACTTAGGCTTACTGAAAAATTTTTAGCTTCAGGATATACTGATGAAGCATTTTTGAAAATGAATAGATTTATAAATGATCAAATAAAAGAGATAATATCAGATTTAAAAAAAGAAAATATAAATTGTATCTGTGGAATAGGAGGTACAATAACATCATTATCAGCTGTAAATCAGAATTTAAAAATATATTCTATGGAAAAAGTACACAAAAGTAAAATAAGTAGATATGAAATAGAAAAAATGAGAAATAGATTTAAAAATAGTACTGATAAAGAAAGAAAATCTATAAATGGACTTCAAGTTAAAAGAAGCGATATAATTGCAGCAGGAACAGAAATACTAGTGTGTATAATGGATAGCCTCAATATAAAAGAAGTTATTGTAAGTGAGTATGACAATTTAGAAGGTATGATTTACACAAAAATTTAATATATATATGATATACTTATTATAAAGGTAAATATATATTTTTTGTAAAAAGATGTATTTTATCAACAAAATTAACTGATTTAATCTTAATAAAATGTGGATAATTATGTTGAAAATGTTGATAACTATGTACTTTTTAAGTTCTTCTTTTTTTAGAAGGTGGTGAAAACATTCAAAAATGGACGAAAAATAAAAAAATATATATGTGGATATGTTGATTGTTTTGTGGATAATATATAATGTGTATATTTAAAAATAATATAATAAAA